>Ga0153942_1000018_pt1 | contig 89209 bp, 89 predicted proteins | sample TSNJ026MetaG_FD_104731 | JGI IMG/M metagenome (GOLD analysis project Ga0153942, IMG submission 104731) | Attine ant fungus gardens microbial communities from New Jersey, USA - TSNJ026 MetaG | ecosystem: Host-associated > Fungi > Mycelium > Unclassified | place: USA: New Jersey, Brendan T. Byrne... | reverse complement strand
TGCGTAACGGAGTGGACCTTCCCTGCCATTATCGTCCACTACTGTATTTTTAGGTCTTTGAACTTTGCGAATTTCTTCCGGAACAGCCATAAAAACCTCCTTTATATATAGTCCATTATACCACATATCGGACTATATATAAAGCATTTTTTATGGTGATTCAGCAAAAAACTTTGACCAAAATCATGGTCAAACACCATCTGATTGGCCGAAAAAAAGCTGTTTTCACTCTTATAAGCTACATGCAATGGTCAAAATGTAATAATTATGGCGGAAACATGTAATTTCTATAGTCCGTCAAATTGGGAAACTTTTAATGAAGTTGCATCTACTTTAATAAATTCCGCTTTAATTGTTTTATCTGTCATTTCGGCATACTGGACTTGTGCATTTTCATTTACAGTAACTCCAACCGGCAATCCCTTTACATAGCCAGCAGGGGCTTTCAATTCTTCCATTATGTATGTTCCGGCATTTACTCTTTTTAACATATCAGCTTGGCCACCAGACATTGTAGCGGTATATGCGTCATTGGCGGTTTTGCCAGTCAGAGTAATCGTATTGCTGCCGGCAGCGGTATTTCCTATGGTATCTACCAATTGGGTATCAAATGGGTCATTTGGCGTATTTTCGCCAGTCACCCAAACGTTTTCCATTAAATAAGCATCACCAAGTCTACGATACAAAACATTGTCGGTAGAATGAATATCGCCTGAACCACTACGGAACTCGCCACCATTAGCATCAAAGGTTACAGTCATGTTTTTAATATCCGCAGACTCTGCCTGTTTACCGGAATACCATTCCTCTTTTTCATCATCACTCATACCGGAACTATTTTGATTCTTCCAATATGCTTTCACGGTGCATTTATCGGTTAATTGATTTGGATCCATTAACCATCCAGCAAACACATAGCCTTGACGTACTGGTACCGGAACCAAACTACTGCCATTGATGATAAAATTACCGATCATATCAACAGTTAATCGTACAGCCTGTTTATCAGAAAACTGATAATGTGTCTCTTGGTTAAATGGATCGTCTTTATCGCCATTATACAAGGTGTCATGGTCATTCACGGTATATGCATTCTCGTTTTCAGCATCTAATGAATCTTTATAAATATATCCCGTGTATTCATCGCCATCGTAATCGTAAGTATCCGCACCTTTTTCGTATGTCTGCGTGGACTGACGATAATAGACCGGGTGGCCATACTGGTCTAATACCGGATTCATATTTTTTTCTAACGCACTTCCATTAAAGGTGCCGGTTGTGAATTCGTCCTTTGTATCGGCGTTAATTGTTGCGATGCGTGTGGTCATAATCTTACGGAAAGTCATAGAACCATTACTATTTCCGCTATTTGCACCAGAGCCATCATAAAAAACATTTACCGGCCATACGAATATTTTTGTGTTTTGAGTTGATTCCGTATCATTCACATCATGAATGTTGTTATGACCTTCTGGCGGTGTAATTGATTCCTCAATGTACGCAATACCAGTTTGTGGGTCTACCATAGAATCACGATTTCCATCAGCATCAAGATGATAGATCACCGTGTCAGCACCAATTTCAATTACCTTTTCTGGCATACTATAGCAAATTTCATTAAAATTCCCACCTACAAATTCATAAACAGGACGACTTGTGCCTGCTTCAAATGCAAAAATAGAGAAATCCCGTTCGTTTTTTTGCGTAATATCTACTACATTTCCCTCTTTGTCAAAGCCGAAAAGTTGTCCATCCTTGTCATATCGATCAGCACCGAATGTGTCATTAATCATTTTCTGGTTTTCAGAACTAATGCTTGTGTAAACATCATTTGTAGTAATGCATAGTTTATCAAGGCTATAAAACAGGATTGGGGTATCCTCTCTCTGAATTGTTTTCGCAATCCAAGTACCATTTCCCTTGTCATTGATTTCGTCCTGGTAATCATAGTTCTTATTGATAACAGTACCATTTTTATCAATTTCTATTTTTTCGCCATTTGTTTTCTGCAGGACATACATTATCTGTGTTCCTGCATATCCCTTGTTGGCATAAACACTGGTAACGTTATTGGAGCCGGAATCACGAATTACAGTCACTCCGGCAAATCGCTCATCTTCTCCATAATAAGATGTATCAGCGGTGATTTGAGGATCGCGGAAAATTTCCACAGCATCGTACAGCCCCATAGTAGCACCTGCTACGTAGCGATTCGTATCATCTGCTGTTTCAAGCTTATGAGTAATGTAAGCATATCCTTCAAATATGCCATATCCATTATATAGAATTTGTATTTCTTCATCCAAGTTCTGTGCTTGGCGATTTAAAAGATATTCGAATGTTCCTCGCAACCATCCGTATCCAAGATAAATACCCGAATTGGAATATGCAAGTTCCACATATTCAGAGCCGTAATTCTTAATGATATCAGACTCGGAACCATCGATTCGTCCGGATACTTTGTATGTAATTGTATTTTTTTGCGTCGCTTCTGTATTTTCTGGCGCAATTCCTTCATGTTCCCCAGGTGCTGTCTTTACCTTGGAGATTTGTAAGCGAAGTGGTGTATCGTTGACGTATGCGCCTTCCGTAAAAGTAATATCTTGCGGCTTATTTCCGTTTGGAGTTGTTCCATCTGCGTTAATTGGGGAATTAGCATCAATCGCAAATGCTGTAATTCCAGAAGATACATTCCCAAACATCATGGCTGCTGATAGAATTGCACAAGTTACCCTTTTAGCCTTAGTTTTCATATCACCCTATTCCTCCTTTTTATTTTTTCTCTTCTAGAAATGATTTCTGTTCTAATTATGTTATTTTCTTCTCTCAAACTGGTTTCTTTTATACAAATGATGAGACCTGGCAGAAGCCAGGCCTCATCATTTATATATTAACGAAATGGCACATCATAGCAGTTTGCATGTTTTTCAATAAATCATCTAATCCATGGATTTTTGATATCATGCCCTTTGCAATCTCTTTTTTAATCTTATCAGCCTCTGGAGTCCCTTCGTTATCCATGTATTCAAACAGACGTCTAATCCAATCTTCCTGATTACGTAGCTGCTTTTGCAACTCCAAATTTACCTCTTGCAACCGGCGTTGCTCCGCAATTCCCCTTTCTAAAATTCGATTTCTCTCTTTTAAATCAAAAATTTCTGCCTGGTATTGCTTCTGTATCTTTTGACGGTATTCCTCCATCTGCAATTTCATTTTTTTATCCATGAACCCTCCTCTTTTCTTTACTATGTTCATTTTAATAATTTGCAGAGTGATAAGCAATTTTACAAGGACTGCGGATATTGTTTTTTATCATATTTTTATTTTTTCACATAAAAAAGAGCTGCACTTTATGCAACCCTTTTATAGTTTAAGCCTGTTTCAAGTCGGAATATATTTCCAGTCTTCTGACAGATACTTCGTAGGCGGTACGTGTCTCGATCTCATCATTACTATTTTTTTTCCAATATTCACGACTTTGTACCCGCCCTGAAATGCGAATTTCTGTACCGGGTTCAAAATTGTTCGCTATTTTTGCGGTTTTACCCCAAGTGATACAAGGAATATAATCACGCTTTCCACTTTCGCGGTTTACTAATGCGAACACCTCGCAAATCTCACGTCCGAGCGGAGTTTTCCGCAAGGGGTTGGTTTTAGCAATAGTAGCAACTAATTCGCAATTATCTGTAATAGCGTCAACATAATCCTGAGTATTATCACAAAATTGAAGCTTCTGGACAAAGACATACAAAAGTAAATTAGTGCTTGTGTCGCCGTTTTTGATATGAGAACGAAATTGCCCAGTGACTCCCAGCGTTTTACCAATGTAATTATTAGTAATATCAAGTGTCTCATCTGAAATCATGATGGGGATAGTATCGACTTGCCCACTCAAGCGCTTTACAGCTAGTTTTGCTGTATAGAAATTCTGATTATAGTTTTTATGGTTAAATTCAAAATTTGATACAACTGTCCCCTTCAAATGTACTTTATTTGTTTTCATTGACAACCACACAGGCTCGGAGACTCGTGACTTAAGTCATGAGATGAGAGCCGCACTCCTTTTCGTTTTAATGGGTTGCTGGAGATATACCGTCCCAGCACGGTGGCTATAAGCCCTACAATCAAGTTGTAGTTACTTCCTCATCGCCAAAGTTGGAAAGGCTTGTCATGTTTGCAGCACCGTCCCTACTCCACAGGACTTTTAACCACAAACGACAGTTGCCATAGAGCTTGAGAAGTACCCTATGGTGCATCGACCAAAATAACGTAGTCAGATAAGGCTTAGGCTAATCAATGTCGAGCTTTTACGAGCTCGTGACTTTAGTCATGAGTCATTGACTTTATTTTCAAATGTTGTTGTAATGCGTCTTCCTTTGGAGCGGATGTAAGCATCGGCTGTGAAGATATCCCAAACACAAGTTTCTGGTGAATAATCGCCTTTGCCAATTTTTTGAAAATCCATCCATGATGTATATCCTTGTCGAATGGTCCATTCCATAAATTTCATCAAGCCATCAAAGCCATCTTTACCGGCTCTTATTTCTGTGCGGTAAATATCACAAATGCGATTAATATCACTTATATCACTATCATCTTGAATAAAATCAACACTATCCATGGTGATGGGATCTTGGTAATTTATTTTCATACGAGAATTTAGCTGATAATCCTTTTCTTTCAAGGCAATTTCCATGAATTCTTCAAATGTAATTTTAGTTTCCAGATGTTCCCGATAATACCGCGTAAAATAGAGATATTTACGATACAGTTTAGTATTAGACATACCATGTGTCCTTTTACCTCTTGATCGCCAACTGAAATAGCAGTTGTTTGGGGAATAAGGTTTATTGATGTTCAGACGATTTAAGCAAGGCGCAAAATGATTATTTTCATTCTGCTTGATAACCCATTTAAGATATTTCTTTAGAGTCCATTTTTTTGAATCCACATCGCCGCAATTGCAAATGTTTTCATATTTAGCGACCGGATCCGTTCCATAACTATTTCCGATTTCAATTACAGTATCGATTAACTGTTGTTCCTCATCCGTGTAGTTTTTACGATTTCTTCTTACGTCTTCTACTCTTTTAAACTTACAGTTATCGGGGCCGAAAGGCTTATTTCGGTTGATTCTAATCAAAACTGGTCGCTCCGGAATTTGTTCTTGGTGATTTTGAATCCAATGAATGAAGCTATGAGTGGATCCCCACTCTGGCGCTAATTCCTTTCTTGAATGAGTTATAACCATTTTTCGATAGAGCGTATCCAAATTTGTATGGAATTTCTCATTTAATGGTTCTGTTAAGATTTTAATACTATCTGTCAGCATGCAGTTTTGCGGGCCATAAGGCTTATTAAGGTTGATTCGAATAAAAACAGTTCCGGTTGACTTTAATAATTCCGCATCAAACCAACAATAGAACGCATTGATATCATTTTTCCATTCTTCAACAGACTCTTTTCTTATTTTTTCATATAGCAGCTTAGCACTCTTATTGATGCGTCGTCCAATACGGTCTGCAACGTTATCTTTTAGACCCATCGAAGCTTTACTCCCGTCATTTATGATTACTGGAAGTTTTAATTCAGTCTCTTCTGTTGCATCATCATTGTCGATTACAACAAGATTTACGGAACCTGCTTGTTTAAAGGAATATATCGACTCCTTTAAATACTTTTCGTAAGAAATATTATTGAGACCCTTAATTTCTCTTTCGTAAACATAAAGCGGATCTCTTCCGTAAAGATTGATATATAGATCTTCCATTTCATATTTCTTTTGAATATTCATACCTTTAGACTCCTTTGTATAATTAAGCTTTATTTAGTTTTATATATCTGCTTTCTTGATACTCATTGTATAATTTTTTGTAAATCGCTCGTAAGAGATTCTTGCACCCACTGCTCTCTTTCCTCCTTTTTCGACCGAAAATAATTACTTTTCAGATATCATAATTTTTAGGCTTGTTTTCTCTCCAATGCCTGTTCGCGTTTGAAAAGAATTATGTATGCAGAAGGTTGTGGATAAATAAAAAAGCACAGCCATGCGGCAATGAGATCAAAAAATCTTGATTTGATAATTTTCAATTAAAATATATTGTGATAAGATAGCTATAGTTTATTATTCAGATGAAAAGAGGAGTAAAGCTTATGATTATATTACACCAGGGAATTATATCAGGATCAGATAAGAAGGTTGTTGGTTATGCCTTTATGGAATGTGCTAAATCGTATATATTCAGCAATGGTGAAAAGTATCAAGTTGATTTTATAGAGCCATGGCTTAAAGGTACCAGTGTCAATGAAATATGTCTTTTAGTGGAGGATTATGGTAGTGTTGCTCAGACAAATCATTGGCATCTTATTTCAGAGCACTTAGATGTAAAGCGAAGTATCTTTGTTAATTTAAAATCATGTGGGGCATTTTATCTGGAAGATTTACAGAACTGGACTGACAAAGACTATGGACATGTTCGTGGTTTCGGTAAAAAATCACAGATGAAATTGCAAAAGATTCTTTTGGATTTAGGATTGGAATATAATGGCACTGATTATTTGAATGAAAAATCAATATAAAAAATTAATGAGGGGGCGAACCCCCTCATTTTTAATCAATATACCGAAAAACCATTCAGAATTTGAACAAGCGGATTATCTCGATCGAGAATAATTGTTGTTTCCGAACCCTTGAGACTCGTCTTTAAAGCATCCAGAGCTCGAACATAATTATAAAAATCAGCTTTTGATTCGTCATTATAGGCTGCACTTAAAATGCGCATATATTCTGACTCACCACTTGCCTTTATCTCTTCTGCCTCCGCTTTCGCCTTTGAAACTGTAACTCTGACATTTAGATCGGTTTCGTTTTTTACCTTGTTGTACTCCTCCTCTCCTTGAGCAGAGAAACTTGCCGAAATATTATCTCTTTCGGAAATCATACGGTTATATACGGCATTCTTGTTTTCTTCGGGTAAATCCAATGATTTTGTCTCTATTGCATCCAGCCGAATTCCGTAGGATTCCATAGAACTTCCTATATTGTCCAGAATCATTTGCGCTAATTTGCCATCCCGGCCAGATACAACATCGTCCTGATTCATGGAAGAAACAACGTTTTTTAATGAGTTATATACGATATTATCAATTCGACTTTCGGCATTTGTTTTATTAGCACCGAGACTTCCCAGATACAATTCCGGATCTTCAATCCTCCATAATGCAAAGCAGTCGGCAGTCATTACTTTTTTATCCAAAGTGATAACATCGGACGCAGCCATGTCATATAACATTAATGTTTTTGGCACTCTCAATGTGTTTTGGATAAGTGGAGTTTTGAAAGATAACCCTGGTTCAGAATTCACCTGTACCACTTTTCCGAATTGACGAACAACTGTATATTCATTTTCGGATGTTCTTATGGTACAGGCGGAATATCCAATTAAAAGCACGATGAGCAAAGCAAAGAAAATGATGTGACCCTTGAATAATTTGAACATTATTTTTTCCTCCCTTAATTTTGCTTTTCCGAAGTCGTTACTAACGAGTCCAGAGGCAATAGTTTCTGGGTGCCGTCTCCGTTATCGATAATAACCTTCTTGTTTGGCAACAATGATTCGATTGTTTCGAAGAACATTCTTTCCTTGGTGATTTGGGGAAATTTTACGTATTCCTCATACATTTCATTATAACGAACCACCTGACCGGTTGCTTCATTAATGCGTTCCGCTTTATATGCGGCCGCATCTTTTAAAATAGCATCCGCTTTTGTCCTGGCAGCGGGTAACTGCTCATTTTCATACATAGCAGCTTCATTTAATTTTTTATCTTTTTCCTGTTTAGCATTCTCCACATTTTTAAACGCAGTAGACACATCGTTCGTTGGCAACTCACTATCCTGAATTGTCACGTTTAGCACCTGAATCCCTAAATCATCTTTCGCCAGCCGATTCACCAATTTTTCCTTCACTGCCGCCTGAATTTCATTTTTACCGGAAGTCAATACCTCATCAATCTGATATAGACCAACAGTATCGCGAATGTAAGATTGTGCGAGGTTTTTTAAAACATCATCGACACAATCACTGCGATACAATGCCTTTACCGGATCAGTCACGCGATATTCAATATAAAAATCGACATTGACAATGTTGAAGTCTCTGGTGATCATCATTGATTCCTTAAGAATGCTCTCGTTATTGGACGAATAACCTATATTCATCCCTAAAATCTCTTTCGTCACACGTTTTACTTTCTGGATATACGGAATTTTAAAATGTGCCCCGGGATCCATTACTTCCTGCGCCTTACCAAATGTAAGCAATACCACGCATTCCTGCGAATTCACGGTATAAAAGCTTTTAAGCAATGTTATTGCCAAAAACAATACAATGCATCCGATTGTCAAGTATCGCTTTGCTTTTAAAATGTCTTCCATATACTCGTTACTTGAATCATAATTCCTTTGATATTTTGCACCTGTTGACATCATGTGCCCTCCTTGATTTTTATATTCTTATACTATCAATTAATTTGTAAATTAAAAAAAATAAAAACACTGCGGATATTATTTTTTATCCTTTTATGATTTTATCAAAAAAATTTCTATAAATTTACCACTAAAAAAGTATCAGATAATTTGATTTTTGCACAAAAAGACAGGGAATAATTCTCCCTGTCTTTCCAGAAATCTTTCTAAAAACAATTCACCAGTCTAACGGCAAGTATTCAAGACATTCAGTCTACTAAATCATCCAGATAACAAGAACTCATATCACAACCAATAAGTTGTACCACCTCTTTTTCAGCCGAACTTTAATTTACTTACCTGGCTCATCTGCATAAATTCCTTCTGAGCATCCCCACTTATCTCCTCGCCAATAATTATATTTGCCACTAAGCACAGGGTGCTCTTGGCATTCCAATCGCAAATGACCTGTACAAATAGCTTTATATCTTCCCGCCGGTACATCTTTGTATTTTTCTTTGTCTTTTTCATCAACAACTGAAGCAGGGAAATGAGTTACTCTGATAACAGCTTCATCACCAGTCTCCAATCTCATAATAGGTCGTCCAGAATCATATTTCACCTTTTTCATATATTTCCACCTTCCTGGTCTTTAAAAACCAATTATCTGTATGTAACAAGATTGTCGATTCTGTACGGAACAAAACTACCTCGGTAATACATTTGCTTTACAATATCTTTATCTGGTTTACCGAAGACCAGACTTCCTTTATGGTTGTCTGAAAATATTCCTCTTATCCTTGCCAGTAAATACAATAATTCAAATTTCATATTTTTCCTTTCTGGAATTTTCTCTATACCTATAAAATCAGTTCATTATGATTATGATAACGGAAAGGTATTTTTAAGGATTATTGAAAAAGAGACATCTTGCAATGTCTCCTTTGTGAAATTAAGTCTGTTTGCTATCTGCAAATTCCTGATCATCAACCACGACTTCCGCAGTAGTTACCTTTTGTCCCTCTTTATTGGTATAACTACCAATCTGAAGGCGTCCAGATACTAAAACTCGCAGTCCTTGCCGGAAGTGTTTTTCGGCAAACTCGCCAACCTTATCAAACGCAACGATATTAATGTAATCAACTGTTGTATCCGCATTTTGACGACCTCTACGATCCACAGCAAGTGTATATCTTGCAATAGCCATTGCACGTTCGCCCTGAGAATATCGCAATTCCGGATCTCTGGTTAAGCGCCCCATTAAAATAATTTTATTCATATTAATCTCCTTCTCTAATTTCTATATTTTTTATAATATAATTATGGATGTGTATACATTGTGATAAAAAAGAAGAGCTATATTAGCCCTTCTCCTATATGAAGTTATCACTATTCCAGACAATCAATGCATTAAAATCATGGAATAACCAAGAAGGCATTTTATATCCACAACCTTTTATGTACCATATTTTAATTCTTTCTCGGTTTTGCTGGATGATTTAGCACAAATTCAGAGTAATTTGAATATTCATAACAGCCAAAGGCTTCGCATGAATATTCATGCCTTTCACTATCCCAATAGCAAAACTTACATCCATAGCACTTGTTTCCCAACAACACATTTCCCTGTTCGTTAATATAAGGCATCCATTATACCTCCGTTAAACTTTAATTTACTGGATTGCGCTTCTTAACCACCAAGCCATCTACTAGCGATAATCCGCGCTTATCGAGCCATTCATCGAATTCTTTATCATACTTTTCATCCAGTTCTTTCAGTTTTTTTTCAATTGCTTTCTCAGTTCTCTTTCCTAATTCTTCAATGTCAGGAAATCCGTTTCTTTCCCTTATGATTCGTTGCCGTTCGTCTTCCAATCTGGTTTCATGTGCTTCTTTGTAAGATTCATCCAAATCTTTTGGGTGGGCAAAAATTACTTCTCCGCCCATTGTGGGAAATTGAATTTTTTTTATTCCATCCGAATATGTTTCTAATATTTCATATTCGCGGCCAGAAAGACCTAATCTAAATTCGTTATAGTATTTACTCATGATTTTTTTCTCCTTTTAAATCCAACTTAAAAATTAATTTATTGTAAAGACAATTCATTTTTCACCATTGCTATTTTAATAACATTTTGAATGTCCATCTTCTCAATAAATCTTTCAGCTAATTCAACCTTGTCAAATTTAGTAGCTTTGTTTAGTAGTACAGTAAAATCAAATGTAAGCTTTTTCCCATAGCCTTTTGCTATATATTTCTGCACATCATCACGTTCTACTATGATTACATATTGATACTTTTCACATGATGTTCTGATATCTTTATTCCCTTTTGTCATTCTCTACCTCCAACTTTAATTTACCTGTTTAGAATAGCCTGTCTAATTCTTTCAGCACTTGAGTCTGGATTCCCGTAAATTTCGACACCGCCTAAAATGTCGTATTCTTCCACCTCAATGCCATTCTTTTCAAGCCACACCGCCAATTTATAATCAGCACTTTGCACCTGTATAGCAGCGTCTATCCGCTGACTAAGTAGTTTTTCAATATTTTTAGGCACCCTCATGTACACAATCTCCTTTCTCCAGTTAACGTCGGATAATGTTAATTTACTTGTTCTTTTCCGTTTCCTCCCGTTCTCGTTTGCAGTTAATACTTTCTGGATGAAAACACTCATACCAATTCTTTTCTTTGATGAATCTTTCATATCCGCATGCTTCGCAGTTATTTCTTATATCCCACGGACAATTACCGTTCGCCATCTGTATTTCCTCCATTAAACTTCAATTTAGTGCAAATATTGTGACGGCGGAAATATCCCTATCAGATTTACATCCATCACATCCTGCATCACTAAGCAAATCCCATCTCCTTGTAGATTCGCATTTACTTCTCCGGCAATAAAAGCGTCTGCTCCGGTTATCTCAAGCAATTTATTCATAAACTCTGCCAGAGCATTATAGTTTACCCATACGCAAAACTGATGATCATTAATCCATCCTAGTTCATCTACTAAGTCGCTGGTCAGAAGTTTAAATAAATCTAATTCCATCATTCTCTTTTTTCTCTTTCCCGGCATAAGCCGCTAAACTTTAATTCTCTCGGCTTACCCTGTGTCGATATGCCAACCAGTTAACGCCATATTTATGGCCTTTTTCGATATCAAAATAGCAACCCGAAAATGTCGGTCTTTCCTCGTTCCAGGAATGGGGTTCGTATTGCCCCAAGCCGTCCTTGGCTATTAACCCAAGGGATTCCGTTCGAATAACAAAATGCCATCTGCTTAAATCTGGTCTGTCCAACACCTCTATCCATACTGGTTCGCCTTCCATCATCCGTAACTCTTCCAAGGTAAGTGCCACATTGCCACCAGCATGGAGAAACTTCTCCATGTCTTCTGCTGTAACGGATAGCATATAGTCCCGATTGCCTCCACGATACCCAATGGCAACCATACCGCCATAACTGGCAAGAAAGCCCCCATCGACCAAAGCTATATTCTTTGTATTCAAGTTGCCAGTGATTTTATTTACAATTACTTCCTTCCTCTTCATACTTTCCTTTCCCGGCTATGCCGATAAAAATTAATTTAATAAATAAACTGACATTCTGTAAATTCTTCGTCTACAATGATATTGAACTCATCATCATCATAGTAACTGTCGTTTTTAGTTACCAACATTTCAACATATAACTCACCAGAAATTCTTTTTTCTTTTAATGCGTTCATAATACTACTCTTGAAGTCCTTTTTCAACATAAGTTCAGATAATTCCACTCCTGACTCTTCAATTGTGAAAAGTATGTTATTACTGGGAACATCACATATGATACATTCGATTTTAAATTTCCTTTCCATATTTCTCCTCTTCTTGAAAATGAATTTAACTAATTCCAATAGAACTTACAAACAGCTCGATTATTCCATTTTCAGCCCATGCTACTTCGGGTACTATACTTTAGGTACACGAGTTATCTTGGAATAATTTTATTTCAAATGAAAATCATCAATGGCATATAGCAAATCAGTGACAGATATGCCGTATGTATCTTCGAACCAATGCCACACCTCTTCCCTATGCGTTCCTGCTGGGAAAATATGCCACGTACATTCCAGCTCTTCTGTCTCTGGATCCATTAAAACGTCACCAAATTCCAGCCATAACGCTTTAATTTCATTTTCTTGCTTAATTTTTTCTAGGTCTTTTAATTGTCTTTTTGTAATTTCCCTTGTCGGCTGTCCATCAATTAAATCCATCATCAACTTGGCTTTATCCGCTGCGGTACTTGACCCATTTTGTATCGCCATTGCTGCTACTTGCTGTTTAAATGCATCTGCATCAATCAATCTCATATTGCGTCTCCTTCGTTAAACTTTAATATAATGGATGTATTACATGCAACAACGTCATATAACTTTGCTAATCCATATCTAATAACTGTCGGCATGCCGGACATGAAATCATTTCTGCCACGTCAATATATATTCCAGTTCCCAGTGGTTGTGTTAAATATTCTTCACAATTAGGACACATTTTAGGATCCCGTTTTCCATTATCGATTGGTTTTTCCGGAATAGCTAACTGCATCTCTTCAATGGCTGCCTTTAACGCATGTCGCTTATCAGTATCATGCGTTTCCATACGCATTTTTTCTAGTATTTTAATGTGTTTTTGTATTTCCTTTTTCATTTTCTTTCCTTTCGTTAATTGTCGTTAAATATTTCTTCAATAGTCACGGCAATTCTAACTTTATTTTAGGTTTCGTTAGGAATGATGGTCCAAAGCTGAATTGTATTTCCCACCTCTTCCATATCTAGTTTAAGTGAATCAATAACATTTATCCAACCACCATCTGCGGCGGAGTCTTCGAAGTCTTCTTTATACAGAGTCATTTCGCGAACCTGCGGCTCAAACGGCAAGTAACAACGAATATATTCCATAAGTTCCGTTACGCTACATTCGTTGCAAATTTGTACGGCCGTTTTCATCAAGGCTTCTTGGTATTTCATGCCAATAATAGCTTTTTCGCCGTAATCAACCAGGTTTTTACGAATATCATCATCAGACATTTTCTTAATAACTTCCATACCGTTCGACATGATGTAATTAAATAAAGCAGCCTCACTTCTGGAATCAAAACCCTTTTCAATGATTCTCCCAATTTTAGTATCATAATGTTTTTTCATATAGATTACTCCTTTGCCTTTTTTTAATCAGCATAATTATGACGAAAGAAGTTTATTTTGAAAGTAGCTTTTGATTTAACTTTATTTTTCATAAAAAGTCCAGTGATCAAAATTGTAAATCTGAACTTATAATACTTATAACTCACAACGTCTTCCGTTTAGGCAAGCGGTCATTAAAATAGTATACGGCGTAACAATCGGGACAGATATATTTACAATGGAAATTCCAACGTAAACTAAAACCGTTAATGCAGCAGCTTTTTGTTCAAAACAATCCATTTCTTTTATCCGCAATGCTTTAAGAATTCCGGAAAATAAAAATCCATAATAGCAGATAAAACCTGAAATTCCGGTTGTAAACAGGTATTGCAACGGTTCGTTATGGGGTGAATCATATATTTGACCGCAAATATCAACCATTTCCTGATAATTTGCCTGCTTTACAATAATTCCGTACGTTTCCAGGCCGGAGCCAAACAGTTTGTTTATCCAATTAAAATTCCGGAAGTGCTCAATTCCTAACCTCCAACAACATCCACGATACGTTCCCCATGAATCGGAAAAGTATAACCATTGCTTATATGGCTGATACCATTCGCGATTTCCTCCGTGATTAACATCCCATAGTACTATCATAATTATCAGTGTGCATACAATTCCCACGATTCCCCAAAAACCCCTAAGCCAAGGAATTAGCCTTGTGTCATTTTGGCGATGTCTCGAAACTATAAAGATCAGGATACCAACCACGAAAAAAGGTATCCACAATAAATTTTGCTTACATAGTTTTAAAAGCAATCCACTTTCTAATCCTATATATGGATTTGGAAATAAGCTGGTAATAATATAAACAAAGCCAAAACCTGTTATTGCTGTTTCGATAAGGATTAAGTACGACATAATGTCTCTGCCGTCATTCCAAATAAAGAATGGAAGAAAATAAAATAATATCATCATTCCCAAGGCTGCGTTATCGGATTGTCCGGTGATTGAAGCAATGACATTAAAGAAGAAGGCTATCAATGCAATCGCGGCCCACAATCGCTCCCCGCACTTGACACTGCGAGAGAATAACATGGCAGATATTGCCATGTAAATGCCCATCATTGCAGTGTAGGTGTTTATATTTCCGAATGATGACATGAACATTCCACGCTGTCCTTCTTTTACGGCAACTAACCAATGAAAGGGATCTAAATTCATATAATCTAAGACTCCCCAAATCGAAAGTCCCATCCCCATAACTACAATGAGTCTCATATGCATTTTCCATGAAGTGGCGTATCTGCTTATAAAAAAGAATGCGCAAGCATACCAAAACCATAGAAATAATCCCTGTAGACGTCCGGCGCTTCCCCAGAATGATTCTCTTGGCCACTGTGACAACATCGTTGACACCACGAGGACAAACAGAAATGAAAAAAGAAAAATATCGGTAATAGATAATCGATTTATCCACTGGCAAAAATATTTCCATGGATATGCTACTGATTCATCACCGAATCGCAATCCTAAATATTTTCGTTCTTTTAGATAACGAAATAAGTACCATCCGGTTATCAAAAAGAAAGAGACCGTTACCATACATGTAGCAATCCAAAAGAATTGATATCTATCCCTTAAAAGGTGAAAATACTGATTTGTAGTCCAAATTGGGAAAATGGATATTAGCACTATTATGTAGCGGTTTATAATTTGGCTCAATTTATTATTGTAACCGCGCCAAACCATGCTTAATAACTTCGTATTATCTTGCTTTTTATTACTCATGCTTATCTCCTATTAAAAACCTGAAGCTTTTGATTCTTGTCTCTAATTTCGTTCTTTATTTCAATTTACAATAATAAAACTCTTATCCCCATCCATCCATGAGGATAAAATTTCATCATACATTGCTTGAGCATTTTCTTTCTCACAAGCAGGATAGCTACATAATCTTTGGTAACCATTATTAAAGTTCAAGTCCCCCCTTGAACTGCCACTAATCATCATATAAAATCTTCCCATATCACGATAGGCAACTACTGAAATTTTATTTTTATCATAAGGATCTTCACAAAGCTTTATTCCATCAAATGAATTTAAATTAACAACACGGTTATAATTTTTCAAAATTACCAGCATTCTTCTTACCTCCGCTTCGGGCTTTTCTCACACCGTGAAATACTTTATTTGTTCATCACTATTCAGCTTTTCAACTATCTTTTTCTCCTTAAAATTTGAAGCTAGTTTGTTATTGTCGCACCTCTTCAATGCTTGAAACAGCTTCATCAAGCGAATTAAGTGCATTTTGCATTTCTGAACAGGCATTATCAGCCATTTCATACCGCTCTGAACCTTGAAGATTTTCAGGTATATTATCCCGATATTCTTCCTCATCACTCAGGATGCTTTCAAGTTCATCCTCGACCGCATTGATTTTGGAAATAACTTCATCTAATTGCTTTCTTCTTGTTTTGTTTATATCATCACGTCCTTCATTCATTAAAAATCAATTGTTCCGCTCTTTAACACAATCTGGTACATGAAAACCATTTTTAATAAAATCTTTGTCCAGTCTTTTCATTTCCGAAAAACTACCATCTTCAATATCATCTTTCCACTCTTCTTCAGTGAAAACACATCTATCTACACCGCAAGCACATTCGAGATGATGTTCTACATCATATCCACATCGTAAACATTGAACGGTATCATCCGCAGCTGTCGCATCCGGTTTGTCCTTAATAGACGGATATAATAAATCAAAATAATTCTTAACTTCCCTATCCGTCATATAAAGGAAAAAATCCATCCCTCGCTTTCCTTTTTTCTTCTCAATAAATTCTAAGCGTTCTTTTCTTGCCGTTGGCTTCTTCAAAGCACACCACCTTTCATATAATCTCGGCAACCTCTGTACTTGTTGCGCATCCCATATTCATTTAGAGAGCTCATGTACTCTACGCATCAATGCTCTGAGCATAATTTTAATAAATATATTTTGAGCCTTTTCTTGGTAATATCGTTCCGTTCTCAAAGCCACTCCTCCGTTTCTTAAGTTTAATACAACCATTATATCGAGTTTGTAAACAGGCAACAATTTTTAAATCACTGCGGATATTGAATTTTTATCTTTTTAAAAGAACTTTATTTCAAATAACTACTGATAAGAATTAATCAATGAGCATAAGAATCGAAAACGATGGAAAACCGACTGTCCATGATCAGATAACACAAGATGGTCTGAACTAAAAAAGAGACTTATTAGGTCTCTTTTTAAATGATTTCTCACAAAGAAAATTATATTTCAATAGTATTATTCGCCTAAAACCATATTTTTGAATTCTAATTCGTTCAAAATCGGAATTCCCAATGCTCTGGCTTTTACATTTTTGGACGATGAACTAAATGCATCATTATTTACCAGATAGGTTGTCTTTTTTGATACGGAACCAACCACTTTTCCGCCATTAGACTCTACAAACGCAATAAAGGCCTCTCTGTTTTTAAACGCTTCCAAGGAACCGGTAATTACAATATTCTTTCCCTCCAGTACCGTGGATGAGTTATCTTCGTTTGCTACAAATGACATGAGATCCAACAAATCAGCCATGTCATCTACGTATCCACGCTTCTGTTTCCAGTCGTAAATTGACTGATCGGTAACGTTGCCTACGTCTGCTGCCCCCTGGAAAGATTCTCCCATACGAAGCTTTTCAAGGAATCCTTCAAACGTACCACCACTGAAACGAATAATCTTTTTTGATGCATCCCGGCCAACATTTGGAATATTCATCGCATACAGGAATCTCCATGGTTCTACCGTTCTTGATTCTTCGATTGCAGCAAAAATGTTATCCGCAGACTTTTCACCGAAACCTTCCATGCTTTCGATTTCTTCTCGATGTTCTTCTAAGCGGTAAATATCCATCAAGGAACGCAGGAACCCCTTATCGACAAATCTTTTTAGTGTTTTGCCTGAGATTCCAACAATATTCATGGCATCACGGCAGACAAACCGCTGGAACCGCCCCATGTGTTTTGCTACGCATTCAGGATTCACGCAAACCAAGGTTCGAACTTCTCTTTCCTTGGTAATCCGACTATGAATCGTTGTTTCACCACCACATGCCGGGCAGACCGCAGGAACATTCATAGTATTGCTTTGAGTTAAGTTCGCCGACAGCTGGGGAATGATTTTGTTTGCCTTGTACACTTCAATAGTATCGCCGTATCCCAATTTCAGATTCTCTGCGTATGACACATTATGTACAGATGCCCTCGATACGGTCGTTCCCTCAATTTCAACCGGATCAAATACCGCTACTGGATTTAATAGACCGGTTGCGGACGAGGACCACTCAATTTCTCGCAAAATAGTTTTAAACTCTTCGTCTTGCCATTTAAAGGCAATGGATCCGCGCGGGTACTTGCCGGTAACGCCAAGGTTTTCGGCATAGACAGAATCTTCATATGTCAATACCAAGCCATCGCTTGGAAAGGCATTCTCAGGAATGGCACGTTCCAGATCTTCAATTGCAGATTTCAGTGTGGCTTTTTTTACCACTCGATAATCCACGACCTGAATTCCGTATTTGGCCAGTTGAGCAAACTGATCCACTACAGAGGCCGGTTTCCCATTTTCCATGTCTACCATTTCAAAAGCATAAGTTTCAACGATCCGGTCGCCAATACCATTCAGCATCCGCACGGTGCCGGCAGCAAGATTGCGAGGGTTTTTATACGGTTCTGCATCAACTGGCAATGTATCATTGATTCTTTCGAATTCCTCATATGACATTACTGCTTCAGCTCGAATCACTAATTTGCCATCAAACGGGAGCATCGGAATCGTTTCTGGCAGCCCCTGAAAGTTTAATGCATTCTTCGTAATATTTTCTCCGATAATGCCATCTCCACGCGTTACTACTTTTTCCAGATGTCCGTGATTGTATGTAGCTACAATGGTTAAGCCGTCCAGCTTCCATGATAGAACGCCGCTCTTTTCATTCCCTAACCAGTCCTCCAGGTCTTTAATGCTTTTTGTTTTATCTAACGACAAAGCCGGTTTTTCGTGTTTCTCCTTCGCTAAACCACCTCTTACCGGTGCTCCAATTTGCACAGTTGGGCTATCCGGTGCTGCTCCATGCTGAGCCTCCAAAGAACGAAGCTCATCATACAAATCGTCGTACTCTTTGTTACTCATAATTTCTCCGCTTTCGTTGTAATAAGCTTCAGACGCTTCTTTTAACAACCTTCTTAATTCCTTCATTCTTTCAATCATCATCTTGTCTCCTATTTCTTTTTTTGGATTCAATCCAATTATGTGTTTTGATGATACTACACAAAAAAGAGGCGTATTTTGCCTCTTTCTTAACTATTTCCATTCTTTATTTTTCGTTCTCATAAGCGTACTCAATTATATCCTTATGTATATCTTCTATCGAGCAATCTTTTGAAAATGCAAATAGAATCTGACACATCTTCTCAATCTTATCTGTAGGAACCGGCTTGTTCTTTATAAGTCTTTTTAGCTCCGATACATTTTCTTGTAGGCTATTATAATTTATCTCACAAGGTAATTTATATACTTCTCTGATTTTGCCAATGCAAGCGCACGCCTCTGCTGGTGAATCTAATCTAACCGGCTTCTCATATAAGGATATTTTTATCTCAATACACTTTGATTGTAAATAACAGGCCGATGGATATTCTTTCGTATTCATTTCATTGTCTCCTTATTTTGAATTGATGTCTCGTATTAAAATTCCGTCGAATTATTGTAAATGGCATACCACTTATCCTCTTTTTTATAGTGGCGGAGCTTGATTTCAATATCATTATTGTATTTATTTTTCACCTTGCAGATGTATGTCATGTATCTACCCGATGAACTTTCTGCTTGTCCAGTGGTTGCCTCTAATATTTTTATGGGTAGAGTCTCTTCAAGAGGATCGAATTGAAGCCATAGCGGACGAACTCTGCCAGCGGTATTAAAGTTTGCAATAACATTCGCCAATTTTTCCATATAATAATCCCCATCCAAATCAAGAACATTTGTTCATCCGTTGTTTAATGATAGCATTTATTACTTTAATAGTCAAATAAAAAAAAGCAGAGCCATTACCCTGCTAGTCACTTTGACGCTGCATAATCATCTCTTTTAATTCACTAATGGATACGTTTTGTTCCTTCATAACGCCGGACAATAATCGAAGCTCTTCTATTTCAACTTGACTTACCAATTCTATTTCCTTCTCCTTGAGCGTCTGCAGCTGATTTTCGTATTGTCCGATATTTTCCCGTGTGGATATTAACTCTTCCTGCAATCTCTCTAATGCCGTTTTCCTTACTCCTCTTGCCATGACTTGTCTCCTTTTGGAATTTTAATTATTACATTATCACCATTATATTCCATACTTAGGGTTTTTATTCATTGCGAATGGATAATATTGTTAGAATAGTGTCTTTTAAATTGGAAACTAAAATAAGCCCTTTATCAATCATATTTGTACAGCTGATAAAAGGACTTATATTAATATTTAAAATACATTATGCGTAGTTATTCGTTAGGGTTTGTAGATGTTATTTTATACATAAGCGATTCCTTTGATAGTTTATTAACGAAAGGAACAATTGATTTTCCATAATAAATCAGTCCCTGACCGGAATCTGCATTTTTAATATAGTTCAACTGTGCTTCTGAAATATGCAACATTGCTCCAATCGCATTCCTATTCTCACTTGACTGATTCAGCATCAAGATAAACGGAGTGGTGTCGATAATACCACGGGACTCTCTGTTGGTTAAAAGGTCTTCTACATTGTGCGTGATTCCAGTTAAGACACCGCCAAATTTACGCAACTGCTTCCACATGTACATTAAGACTTTTGCACATAACTCGGATTGTGTCAATATGTACAATTCATCGATAAAAATCCAAGTTCTAACATCTCTCTTTCGGTTAGCTATCGTACGATTCTGTATATCATTCAGACATACCTGCATACCGATTTCGGACATACCGGTACCAATATCTTGAATATCATATACAACGAAGCGATTATTTGTATCAACATTGGTACGGTGAGAAAAGGTATTGTAGGAACCAACACAGTACTTCTCAATAGCCAACCGGATATATTCAGCGTCTGGTTCCGGCTGTCTTGCGAGTACGTTATAAAAATCCTTAAACGTTGGACAAGCACTTGTATCGCATGTGATTTCACTTCCCCGAAGGCGTAGTTGCTCCATATGTTCCAGGTATGGACCATAAAGCATTCGCACACAACGGTCAATAATTGTAACTTGAACTGGGTTTAGTCCCATATGACCACCAATGGCACTTTCGCAGATCGAACAAATGTAATCCGATTTAACAGTCACTGGATCATCACCGCCCTTGGTGTCCTTTGTAATATCCATATCAAACGGATTAATATGTGTGTCTGAACCAGGTGAAATACGGATAACTTGACCGTGTAACGCTTCACATAAGGGCCGGTACTCAGCTTGCGGATCTATAACGAAAATTTCATTGTTCGGGTCAGATAAAAAGGCCTGAGACATTGTATATTTCGCTGACATAGACTTACCAGATCCTGGCATACCGAATATCAACCCGTTTGAGTTTTGGCCCTTCAATCTATTGATCATGATTAGATTGCGGCTAGTAGCATTGATGCCGTAGTAATGCCCACCTTCCTGCACTAGCTCCTGAGACTCAAACGGGATAAAAAGAGCGGCAGACTCCGTATTCATTAGTCTGTTTACCCAAATCTTATTATTCCCAAGGGGTAAGCAAGAGTTAAACCCCTTCTCTTGCTGAGAATTCAACTTCGCCAAGGTACACAAATGTTTCTCGGCATTATTCTGTACCATCTTCGAGTATTTATCGAGATCATCCATATCATCCGCAAATACCGTTACAGTAATCGTCATTAGGATTGATTTTTGATCGCGTACCGTAATGTCATCGTATGCCTTGTCGGCATCTTTTTTTGACTGTGTTAAGTCAATCGAAATCATGCTCTCGCCCAGGCCGCTCTTCGCTGCACGCTTTGCCGCTTCTGCCATGTTTCGGTTAATTTCAAGCATTTGATTACGCACAAGTTTAATCGCCTCATCTTGGCGCATTGGCGAGAAATGAACGCTGGTTAAAGCATTGCATGGTATGTTTGCAATATCCGTTAAAACCTCTGCCGACAATTGCGTTGGAAGATTCTTTAAGAATAAGCAACGACCAAACTTATCCCCTAACTTAAAATAATCGTCATTAAAAACCATGCCACTTGGACCGATAATGTCCTTGGTGGTTAAGCCAAGCTGCTGCATCCACTCAATATCGAATGTACGTACTTCATTTCCATCAATATTTGCTTTTTTGAAGAACGGTACATCAGTGTCCTGATTGTAGATGTTATAAAGCAACTCCAGGCGTTCCTGTAGCGTCATCGGCTCTGTTGATGATTCGTTAATCGCTTTAATACGCGGTCCGATCTCGCCATCAATACGCCCGAAAGTACTGGCGGCTATTTCAATATTCTCCGCCCTTACCGAGACGGTCAAATACTTCTCTTGGGAAATATTGTTCTGGCCCTCACTGATTTTAGATAAAAGGGTGTTATTTATATCTTTTCTCAAGTCATCGAAACCATCAGGCTGCTCTTTAATCAAAATTTCCCTCTCAAACTTTTCCCTATCAATACTGCGATTGAAAATCACAATTTGCGGACGTACATCCGGTGTAAAGTAATTTAGCAAATCGCCGTAGGCAAAATACATTTCATCCTGTGCTTCCTGAGTCGCTGTCCGAAAGTTTGCATCTGTCAACCGGTAACACTTTGTAAAAATCCCCCGTTCCGATTCAATAATTCCATTTAAATACGCCATGTCGTAAGGAATTGATTGCTGCGCCGTTTTATTGATTTTAATACTCTTAATCTGTTCGATCTTGGATTTTGCTACCTTCTTTTTTTTCTTCCCGGACCTTTTCTGTTCGATTTTCTTTTTATCAAACTCCATTTTACCGATATCGCCGGAAAAGTTCTGGATTTGTTGTTCAATATCGGCACCATGCTTTTGAACCGCAGACGAGTGCTTTCCAATTTCAGTTACGTCAGCACTTGCTTGATTTTTCTTTTTTCCAAACATAAATGATACTCCTTTCCTATTTTTTCTTAGTAATTATGGTATTTTTTTAATAAATCTTACGATTTCGAGAGCAAGCACTGCTTTTACTAAAGATGTTAGAAAGTAAGATGTTTTGTTTGGTTATAAGTTTGCGGATATTATTTTTTTAACTAAAAAGCGGAGCAACTACGCTCCGCTCAATTTATTAAAATCAGATTCAAGAGTGTCCATCTCTATAGATAGTGAGATGAACTGGCAGTTATTACGGCATTGGCTTAAAGTGCGGATTATCCCGTAAGAATTTTTCCAATCTTTTTTTGTTTTGTTTTGATTTCCGCTTCATCTCTTTTAAGGTATATTCCTCGACATCACCATCTAAATATTCGTATGTAATTTTACTTTGTTTTGCATAATCCTGATAAGTGTTTTCGGTACAATACGGACGATGTTTAGGACATAGAATTTTTCTTATTATGACATCCTTTGCGTACACCCAAAATGGCATACCATATACATCAATGAACCCGCATAGGAGAATTGGAGTGTCGATAATCGAAATGATTGCAATCAAGGATTCCATCGATACAAGCGAACTGAATGTAAAAAAACCTACTGCGGCAATGATACCGGCAGATACGACGGCATACGTTTGACGCTTGGTAAGTGGACCGATGAATTTTGTCTTCACAGCACGGATATCTTTTGGTACAGGCATGATGATCATAGTTTTTCCCTCCTAATGAACACCAATGATGTCATTGGCGATTTGTCTTGATTTTGCGAACATACCAATCATGGTTAGATTGATTGCCGTTACCGTGGTGATATCCGTAGATATGAATGAATTCTTTAATGCATGTGTCGCAAAAATAATTGCGTAAACGACAGCGCCTTGCAATGCGCAGGCGAATAACTTTTTAATCCACATCCACCCATTGCTCCTGAATTTTTCACTATATAGATCGGCAATGGCTAATGGTGTAAATAGGTACCTAACTCCTATCTCAACTACAATAGAGTAAATCACCAATGATGAAGCTAATTGCGTAATACCGCCCCCTACGAAGCTTGTCACGATGCTCAAGCCATTAGATATAACATTACCAATACCTTCGCCAGCTCCTGCCGAACCGGTTGTTGTAAAAGTTGTTAAATTGAAAATATTCCCTTTTTCTTCTACTAACTCCACGATTGATTGGCATAAACATTTATAAACAATCAATCCACGATTTGAAGTAAAATCAGCAATCAATACTTTTTCAGTAACAATGGTGCCGAGCCTGATGACTAGCAGTGCAAAGAATTTGTAATTAAAGATGAACCATATGCCAAATAGCATTTTTCCAAATTCCCGTATTAATGCTTCATCGCTTAAATTTCGATCAGATGTCATCATTAATAAATTCGAACATCCAAATGCTATCGTTAGCGCAACGGCGATACTTGACACTATACCGGTAAAAACAGAAAATCCATCAAACGACCTTAGGAAATTAGAAATAACGCCTCGTTCATTATTATTAATACTTGCACCGCTTGTGTTTTGATCGCGATTCCAAGTTAAGATATTTACCTTTACTGATGCGTTTTGTACCTCATCCTGATCGTCACCTCTATTGTTGAATACATTGCCATACTCAATACCTAATTGTTCGGCATCAGTTCGAAATTTACTTTGCCATTGCTTCGTGAGATTCCATGCATTTAAATCTGATCCAAAGAACGCATCCCAAGCATTTAAGCCACAAGTATCACGGACCGTATCCTTTATAATTGTATACCCGCTTTTGATCGTCTTGTAATTTTCATCATTGGATGTAAACTTACTCTTTACTTCATCTGAAAATAGTATTTCAATTAGTTTTTCGAATTTTTGCTTTGCATCTGCATCCGTACATTGATCTGCCACCTCACGTAAGTATGCTTGGTACTCATCAATTTCAGCTTGGTACGAATCTTCTGTTGCTGCAAAGGATGTAAATCCAGGAACGCACAAAAATAATGTTAATAAAAATACGAGAAGTCGTTTTATTATCATTTTTGTTTTGGGGCTTTTGTTTTTGAATCGAAACGATAACATATTATACATTCTTTACCCTCCTTTCGCATTGTTATGATGTGATAATCCCTAAGGATTTAAATATCCATGGCATTGTTAAAAAAATGAGCGCAAATACAATCTTAACAATAGCGCCGTTAATATTGTTTGCTTCACCGTCTTTTTTGGCAGTCACATAGCCATATATGCCATACATAAGTAATATGACACCAGAAACTCTTAAAACCCAAAAGACTGTTCCTAAAATCAAACCAGCGATATTATCACCTGTATATTTATCAAAATAATCAACAGTGACTCCAGGGGTAATTGTCACCGCAAACGCATTTATTTGACTTGTAAGGCAACTAAGGCTGATACCGAGAAAAGAACTGTATCTTTTGAACTTCTTTTTTATCTTATTCAACATTCATCCCTCCTCAATATGAAAAACCGGTGTCGATGACGACCGGACACCGGCTTTTCTGTAAGACATATTTAAGCAATAATGCCAAGGCCTTTTAATACGCTAGGCATACAAACCAGGACTAAGCCAGAGATCAATTTACCAAGAGCACCATTCATAGATTCAGCTTCGCCGTCTTTACGTGCTGTTACATAACCGTAAATACCCCAGATCAACATACCTATGCCAATTAAACGTGCAATCCACACAGCAAGACCAATGATTAGGCCTTCCGGATTTACATCTCCAATCGTTGTGCTAACTTGGTAATCATGTTTGATATTTACAGCAAGTGCATTCATGCCACAGTAAACGTAAGCCACAGCTACACTGGCGCAGGTGGAAATTTTTCCACAAATCCTTTTTGCTTTCGCAATATGTTTTTCGATTTTCTTACCTTCTAATGTTTCGCAATACATTCCCATTCCCTCCTTAAATATTTTCTTCATTCACAAACGCCGAATGAACTTACGTTTTAATTATGGAAATGAATTGCCGCAATAACGCACTTTTTAATCCTATGTATTTACCCAAACTGAGTACACTGTTTGAATATCTTCTGTAATTGCTTTTCTACTTCTATTTGATCTTCTGTTAATTCTTGATCCGGATTTGATTCTAAAATCCACAAGAGAAATTCGTAATACTTTACTGGATTCCGAGATATCTCCGCTACATCATCCATCGTTGGATACCAATTTGCAATAGGTTTCCCATTGCTCATAATTCGCTCTAACATGGCATCGAATTTTTCTGGCGTAATCCGTTTTACATTTTCCATTTCTTTTTCCTATCAGGAACTTATCAAGGTACCTCCTTCCTTTTATATTTCCTTACAATTATGTGTTAAATAGGTGAATTATCGGACAAAAACAGCAGGCATTTAAACCTGCTGCATCAAAATATCAACGATTTCACTTATGTTCTCAGTATTTCTTGCCAGGAAATGCGAAGCCGGTAAAGCATTTGCGATAGTGGCTCGAAACGCATCAAGTCCCATCGCTTTAGAGCGAAGCATTTCATCAGGATCCTTTGCGGGCTTGAAATTCAACACATAGGATTTAATTCCTTCAGTTTTAAGAATAGCAATCGATTTCTTCATCGCATAAATACCAGGACCGTCGCTATCCATTGCCAGATACACCTCGTCATACTGCTCCTTGATTAATTTTGCATGTTCCAAAGTCATGGCTGTTCCCAGTGTAGCTGCACAATTTGCAAAGCCGGCGTTATGAATCGCAATATAATCCATATAACCCTCGCAGATGATAATGCTTGACGTTCCAAACTCCGAATCGTATGGAAAACCATAGAGGTTATTACGCTTACTGAAAATTTCCGTCTCCGGCGAATTAATGTACTTCGGTTTGGAATCGTCCATCACTCTTCCACCAAAGGCAATTACATCACCGTTTTCATCCATAATGGGAAAAACAACCCTATTCCTGAAAAAATCATACGGATACCCCTTTTTACTAATGCTGAACAATCCCGAACGCATTAAGTCGGCATTCGTATATTGCTTAATCAGATATTTGTATAAGGCATTAAATGAATCGGGAGCAAAGCCAAGTCCATATTCTTGAATTTCTTCCATACGGAATCCTCTACTTTTCAGATAGGAAATGCCGGGATTTTGCTCGTTAACCAACTCCTCATAGTAAAAACAGGCAGCATCTTCATAAATCTGCAATAGCAGGGCATCCTTGCCCTTTATTACCGTACGATTTCTACGGATATTCATTTTAGCTAAAAATTCTTTTTTATCCCCATGACTACCACATGCATAACAAAAAAATGTGGAAGTTTTATTATCCGTGGAAAATGCGTCTACGGTACAGTGGCAAAATGGACAAGTACCGAAATGCTTTTCTGAAATCTTGTCATAAGTCATTTTTGTATGTCGGGATGCCAGGTTAGACATCTGCAGATACGGATTCATCGTCTCTATTCCCCCTTCTCAATTCCTATGTATTTCTTGTCAATTATGCGTGTGGATTCCACGATATATAAAAACCTTCTCCGGTTTTATTCCCGAAGAAGGCTCTTAAACTTTATGATTCTGCTACGTTTTTGGTAATAATAATCCCGTTTTGAGTCTGCTGACCTTTCTCATTTACAATGAATCCATCAGGAGTTGCCGTGGACTTGTAAACCTTACCGCGGAATCCGTTAGATTGTGTTTCGAAGTAATAGCATTCTGCGATACCATCGCCATTATCATCAATCCACTGCCATCCAGTGTACATGCGCCCCAGGGTATTATCGGATACCGGATGCAGGTAATAAGTATCGTCTGCTTCGTCGGTAAACCATCCAACGGTCATTACGGAATCCTTGCCAAAGTGAAACCAATCGAATGCTTCCTGTCCCTTGGAAATGTCTGCGTATGGGTTCTGTACGGCAGCCCATTCATCGGTAAAGGTCCGGTTATTGCTGTAGAACCACTGTCCCAAAGCATTCTGGGTCCATGTACCACCGCTAATTACATAAGATGGCAAGCCGGACTTGCTGGAAGAAATACTTCCACTTGGTGTTACGCCGCTGGCAGAAGTTCCACCGCCGGAGCTTGAACCGCCACCACCACCACCGCCACCGCTGGAACTGCGGGTGTTATCAATGTATTTCAAGTTAATGGTTATATTGCACTGGTCATTCATACGTCCATCTTCGGATGCAGCATTGATAACTGCAGTCGTTGTGGAAATGTATGGATTGGACGTGGTATAGCCGTGTTTCATCGCTTCTTTGATAAAGTTTGAAGCGTTGTTGGAAAATGCAGTGCCAGTCATTGATTCCGGAAGCACCAAGGCTAAATTGCCATCGGCATTAACTGTAATTAAGGCGTTGTCAGAAGAACTATACACCACTTTTACTTCTCCCGCTCTTGCGGAATTCAAAATTGCTGAAATTGCTGCGGTGTTTCCGCTGATTTCATAGGTCGGGTTTGATTTGCTGCCACTTGCAGTTAAAACGAGATCCATGGTTTTTGCAGTTTCCGCCATTTCGACGTTTTCGTACCGGAAGTTAATAGTAACATTACAGCTGTCTTTGATAGATCCAGAATTATTAGCCGCGTTTACAGCAACTTTCTTCTGCCCCTCAAACCTATGAGCATATGCAATCTGCATCTGCCAATCAGCACCTACAACCGGTTCAATATTTCCTGCATCATCCACGGTAACAATGCCAACATCTTCGGAAGCCCAGAATGGGTTGTTGTTTAACCCCGGAGCCACAAATACCTTAGAGGAAAGTTTGCGGATATCATTTCCGGACCATTTTACGGATGGATTATTAGTTCTCGAAGTCTGAGTTAATACCAGATTATACACCTCGTCATGAGAATCTACAATAACCTGATCGTAACGGAAATTCACTGTAAACTGACAAGTATCTGCTGTTGCGCCGGTTAATGGATGCTTTGCGGTTACAGTCACCACCTTAACTCCGCTATGAACATCTGTAGCATAATGCTGAGCGGCATCAATGATTTTCTTCATCCACGTATCTTTATTTACTGACACTCTTCCGTCGGCATCTACCATTACTACCGATTCATCAGAGGACACCCAAACAGGAGTAACGTCTTTGCCAGTTTCATCGGAGATGTGGGCTTTCAACTGGATGTAGTTATCACCAGTCCAATGAGCTTTCGTGGAGTTGGTCTGAGAATCCTGCGTGTAAACAACATCAAAGGTTTCCTCATGTGACTCCAAAACCGCTTTATCATAACGGAAGTTTACAGTTACTTTGTAGCTATCGGTTGTAGTCTTACCATCTGCGTCTTTCTTGGCAGTTACGATACCGCTTACAGAACCATTTACTTCGCCGGCACTGATTAGATCGTCCCAGTTTCCTTTGATTGGTACGAGGTATCCATTTACATCTACCTTGCAATAATTCTTAATATCGCCAGTCAGTTCATATACAGCATCGTCAGCTTTTACACCGCCACTTGTGTAAGTGATATTGCTCAGTTTTACAATGCCGTAAGACCATTTTCTGGTGCCAGGATTATTTACGCTGTAGTTACCCTGAGTGGCAACTACATCCATGGTAATCTGACGATCTTTTACAGCAGCTTTTGCGGTATCATAAGTATCTGCTGCAGTAGTGTCTGTAATTACGTCTGGAGACGCTTCATATCCTGCAGGTAAAGTGGTAATTGTTCCCGCTGCCATATCAGTTCCGTCATAACGGAAGTTTACAGTTACCGGAATTTCAGTTTCAGAAGTGCCATTTGTGGTTTTAGCCTTAATCGTAACATTTTCTGTTCCCATGTTGCCACTTAAACGATTATTGATAACACCCTGAATCCACTGCGCACCCGTTTTTACGGTAACATTCTTCTCCGTGAGGCTGTTGTCAATATTTGCCAGACTAAGTACGACCGTATTTACATTACCATTCACATCGTAAACCGTGAATGTTGGTGATTCGGAAGTACCGGTTGCTGTCGCAGAAATAAGTTGAGAATCAATACCGGACCAACTTTCCTTTGCGGATACATCAGTACCGGCAAGACTGGTTGCAGCTTCCTTTGTCAGAACAACATCAAACGTTACGCCATCTTCTTTGTTGTTAGACATGGTATTGGCCGTAAATGTGATATTAATATCCTTGTAATCTACCAAACTGTTATCTCTTGCGGATTTTGCTATGATGCGAATCGGTACGGTCACACCATTTAAGCGTCCTTCGGCAATCAAACTCTGAATCCATGGAGAATACCCATTGCTCTGGGAATCCGCACTGTCGTTGTAACCTCTGACAGTAATCTGTCCGGTTGCCGCATCTATATTCAGTACGTCGTATGGGTTCAGATTTGTATTGTCAGTTGTATTTGCCAAAGACCAAACAACGGTCTGATCGTAAGGCTGATACTGCGCCTGCGCATTATCCAACGCCGGAGTAACCTTTGCGGTAATCTTCTCGCCAACGCCACTACTAATCGTAGTGTATTCCACGTCACTCATGGTAATCCGGCGGGATTTTACTTCCGAGGACTTATCACTTGCAAATGTATAGATAATGTTGTAACCGTTGATATTGGAAGCACCCTGGACTACGGCTCCGTCCGGTTTTACCTTGCCGTCAATCGTTACTGCCTCTGGCATGATTTCCGTATTATCTACAGTTTTGAAGTTCAGTGTCACCTTGCAAGTGTCGGTTACGCTGTTGTTATTGGTGTCATCTGCTGTTACTTTTACGTATTTCGCATATGTAGATACCGTGCCGGGTACTACCCTCATCTGGCTGGTGTAAGCTGTATACTGCGCTTTAACAACATTGGCAATGGTTGCGTTATCGCATGTATTCGTTGTGATTCCTTTTAAGGTTACAGCAGCATTGTAATAAGCCTTGCTACCGCTCCCGGTTATGGAAACATTCAAGGTACCATCGTCCTGTGTTCCTATATCAGCCGGAATCGCTATGGTCTTGTCATCACTGAATACGGCACCATCTTTTACGCTCGACAAATACCAAGAAACCTGATTGCTAGAGAAATAGTCTGGATTAAAAGTAGCCAACAGGTCCGCGACTGTTTCATCTGTCGAATCCGGAGCCTCACCATTTACGGTGTAGGTTGTAACCGGATTCTTTCTGCTTCCAGTCAGGGTACGAATTACGTCATAAGTTATAGTGTTCTTAGATAAAGCAACACCAGTTACCGATACGTTAGTGTTATCTTTGATATTTAACTTAATGTCAATATCGGTATAACCCTTTGGTGGATTAGTTTTATCCTCAGAATCCTCGACCTGTGCGGTTGCGGTTACCAGAGAATGATACCAATATGACTGATTCGTTGTGATACTGTCTTTATAACCACCGTCTGCCTGCGCCTGTACCAGTTCGTTGACTTTTGTAATCAATGCAGAATCCTTTACATTTAATGTGATATATGCCTTTTTATCGGTCACATTTCCATTTTCCGCAACGGGATTGCTTACAATTGAACTGCTTCCATCGTTACTTGTCTGCCATGCCAAGTTGAACTTGTCATTCGTGGTGCCATTTGACAAAGAACCGATCTTGAACAACTCGTCAAAATAGCTTGCGCTGCGGCCGGCCGGAATGGTTGCTAATTTAATATTCTCCCATTTTCTACCATCTGCATCCGTGATAACCTGTGCCGAACCACTCACGTCTTTATTACCGTTATAAGCAGTTGCGTACCATTCGATAGTCGGATTTTCACGACTTCCGGTACGTTCCTGGGTTAACTCAAAAACGATTTTGTTTGGCGTTGTGGTAATTGCCTGGGAGACCTTCTTGTAATCAGCACCAATGGTAACGTCAGAGGCTGGCATTGTCATGTAATACCCTGCTCCCTTGGTAATTCCCTTGGTAGTCGTATCATTTCTATATACATAAAAATCATCAGACTCATAGTAGTTGTAATATGGGTTCTGCGACTTGTCTACCATCTGAAAGAAGCCAGTCCCATCGGCTAAGTCCTGGAATGAAATATACACAACGTCACCTGCCGCAAAAGCTCCCAGGCTTTCACTGGTTACGACCGGTTTGTAGGAGCCGTTGATGTAAGCACTAATAGAAGCTGCAATCGTTCCGCCAACCGTTGGATTATTGATTGTAAATAAATAACCACGAGTTGGCTTTCCCTGCTTATCAGCAGTGAAATGATTAATAGTCTCTGCATTGTCGCCAACCTTTTTTACATTTAAAATACCACGTTCCAGCTCTGCGTAAAAGTAGTCATCAGAATTATCCACGTTGCTGCCAGAACACAGGGAGTAATAATTGTCAGAGGTGTGCCAGTAGCCGATATGGGCGGAATTATCATAAATTCCATCATCTTCTACCCTGGATCCACAAATTCCGGTATCTGCCTTGGTTTTGGTATCTGCATAGAGATAGGCAATGCTTCCATTCTCGCCATATGTGAAGCCCGCGCCATTTACACGAGTTCCGATGAAACATGCGGAATAATTATTGGTAGAGGTGGGCCTTACAACTGTTCCGGAAAATCTGCCAACCTTCACCTGCCCGCCGTTGTATCCGCCAACGATACCGCCAACACCATAAGCCTCACTATTTCCAATCTCGCCGTCGTACACATAGGAATTAAACACATCAGAGTTTTCCATTACGCCTACAACACCGCCCACATAAGAGCCGTTACCATAGATGTGATTGCCAGCTCCGGTATTGGTGCTAACATAAGAATCCATGATTGTAGTGTTCGCTGCATAACCAACGATACCGCCAACACAAGAATGTCCATTACAGAAGTCGTTTACACTCTGGACCGCAGTGGTTGTATAAACAGCTGCTTTATCAGCAGAGCAATCCTCAATAATCATGTTACGATCACCTGACTGACTGGTAGATGATTCAGCAAAACCTACGATTCCACCGACATAACCTATACCTTTTACAGTACCAGTCACAGTACATTCTTTGATTATTGCGTCAACTGCATGACCCGCTAAAATACCTGCATAATCCGTACCTTCAAGGGTATTGCCGGAAGTATTTAAGTACAGATTCGTTACAGTTGCACCCTCGCCCAGTTCGCCGAAGAAGCCGACAGCTTTCTGACTGCGAATGGAGGACGCGATTGCAGATGTAATTCCCAGAGCGTCATTTGCCTTAAAGCCAATGTTCTTGATGTTTGCGCCATCTTCTGCCGCAATATGTCCCATAAAGGCAATCGCGGAACCGCCGGAATTTTTCTGGAATCCAATCGGGATCCAACTTCCATTCAAGTCGTAAGTCCCCTTTTTAATCAAGTAAAAAGTATCCGCATTCTCATTGTCATTTGCAATGCTTATGGCGAGTGTGCGCAAATCCTCTACGGAATCAATGATATAAGGTGCTTCTTCGGTACCCTTACCATTACTATACAGATCCCCCTTTGTACCATAATCATCTGGCCATAAGTTACCAAGCGCTGACATCACCATGAGATTCAGGCGATTATCCACTCGAACCTGATTAAACGCAATCAGGAACTGAAATACATCTTCCGAATCGGTACTGGCTATCCATTGAGTGATTACGTCATTATTATAAGAAAGGAAATTTCCATCCTCATCATAATTGACAGCCTCTTTGTAAAACCATGCCCAAAAATCAGAGGACTCTGCGTCTAACGAATCATCAAATTCCGGATAATCAACGTCATTCACATCATCTTCATCGGCATAATCGACCAGGAAATCATCGTGCCATTCAGTAACTGCTAATCTGATGAGTTCAAGCGCTTCGTCGTCGCTGTCGGTGCTTGCGAATGCGTTCAAACACACCTGATTAAACCAGTTCCAAAAGCTGGTTGTACCATATGCGAAGTATTGCGATTTTTTTGCTTCACTCGGAGTGGCAACATCCCCATCAATAAGGATATCTCCATCCTCGATTAAATCATTTGTCGCATCGGTTGGTGTTGCGTACGTAATCGTTCCTACCGAATCCCTTACGGAGTCCGTTGCGAGTACCGGAAATGCCGGCGTTGCCATTGGTGTCACCATTGAAACACCAAGAGCAGCGATTATGCCCCGATTTAGAGCTTTTTTGTTTTTCTTCTTCATTCCCCTTTCTTTCTCCTTTCCTTTTTCAACTCTTCTTGTACTGAAAAGTTCCTATAAGCATCTTTATTTAGTGCTTATTTACTACGATTGAATTATGGAATATTTTTCTTTAAAATAAGTTTTCTTTATGAAATTTCTGTGTTTGATTTCCATTTGCGATTGAATAAGTAGGTTTAAATACCTGAATCCTTGGAATTTTATATAAATCCCGAATTACCTTTTCATTGTCATACGTAATTACCATATGAGCACCGGGAACCTGTCGGTATAAATGCTCTAATACGAATGATAGATCCGCATGGTCATTTTCTTGATATGCTTTTCGATATAAGGCGCCACCCTTTTTGAAATAGGGTGGATCAATAAATATAAACGTATCTTCCCCGTGCCAGTATTCTTCTTCGATAAGTTGTTTCGCATCTTCCATGCAAAGCATGATTTTATCACTCGCCTTCCAGATATCTAAGATTCGCTTCTGTAACACCTTGGGATTCCATCTGGCATTTAAGTTGCTCATTGGATTTGCAAATATAATTCCAGAGAAGGCGGTTCGATTACAATATAGAAAACGAAAAGCTCTTTCTTCTTCCTGAATTTCTTCCTCGGCTAGCAAGGATTTTTGGAATGAAAAATATTGTTCTCGTGACAACGTCGTATTCCAAATGCGCTGAATAAGTTGATGTGGATTATCCATAATGGTTCTAAATAAGGAAATTACATTGATATCCATATCGTTTAATACAATTTCATCTACCTTTCCGGCCAACAACAAAGCTAAGCTAACGCTACTACCGCCGCAAAATGGTTCCACGATTCTTGTTACGGTATCCGGTAATATAGATGCGATGTAGGGAATTAATTTTGTCTTTCCGCCGGGGTATCGAAGTGGAGAAACGTTTTGTTTTATTTTCTGATATGCTTCTAAGCTATTCCCAGAAGAAACATCTTCGAGATAGAGCCGGAACATACGCTTTCCATTTTCCTTTTTATCAAACATGGTAAATGTATCACAATCTGGACACCAAAACCCCAGGTGATGTGCCATGTCTTCTTCAAAATCATCCAAAGTTCCATGAAATCCACAATACCAACACCGCATGTACTTCCCCTCTTTTCTAAATCAATAAATATAGCTTATCAAGAAAAAAGATTTCGCTCAATTTTGGAACCTTTGCGGATATTGATTTTCAGTGTGTTTTTAGCAAATATAAAAAAGAAGAGTTCATTCTTAAACTCTTCTTTTCAGGAATTAATTTTGATGTATCAATTATTGGCATCCTCTTTCGGTTGTCTTAATATGCCTGCTCCACAACATACATTGGTCTGATGCCGGCATTACATACTGTATTTTCACTCGTTTTCTTTACTGATTTCGGTTCAATCACACCAGTTCTCAGGTTTACCGTATATACCATATCATCAGTGTCATACTGCGGTGTTCGCAACCAATACGACTCACGATAATTATTGATAATATCAGATGCATTGTTTTTATCAGAACCGTTAAATTTCCAAAGATAATCCTTCATTTCAATTGCTTCTTCAACAGAAGGAATGAAAAGATTTGAATACATAACCTGCGCGGTATCCCTGGTAAACCTTGTCAGAGATTTGACATCCAGACTCTGGAATTTACCAGTCTCAGTGGTACCGGAATATTCATTTACAATTCCGATATTAGTCATAAGCAGATTACCGGTCTTTGATTTATTCTCGTTTAGCCAGTCATTGATCGCGGAATATTTGTAATTATTTGTTGCTCCGAAGAACCTTGTAGACTGAGTTGAATCCGCTTCATCAAACCCGAGACCTTCGTTTGCAGCAATAACCGTATCGCAGAGGAATAAAGCCATACTCTTATCTGTGTTTGATTTATCCGTATAATTTGCGTCTACGCATCGGAACAAATAAAGCTTATCTCCGATCTCCCGTACCTGCATGTCATCAACATTCCAGATTCCTGTACGAACTCCCTCTTCTTCCTCTGAGCGATTCATTAATAACGTAGGCCGGATTGCATAATTATCGGCATCTTTTGCAGACACCGTTGTACCATTAGTCAGTATCACAACATTCATATCATCCCCTTTGGTTAAGTATGTGCCAGACGGGAATGCGAAATTATTTAATCTGGCTGTGCGATACTGGTCATATTCTGCCTTGGTCAACATGGAAGCCACGTCTCCATCAATGGACTGCAAGGCTCCTGAAACACTAAGTCCATTCGCAAACTGATCATCTAAGAAATATCTTACTGATGACGAACCGTAATCAGCACTGTCTGCGGTTGTATAAGTTCCATAAATATCGGACTTGATGTCACTCTCGCAAATATAAAGCATTTTACCAGTTCCCTGATAATCCGTATCAATGCATACGAAGTCATAACTTCGCACGCCAAAGCCGAGACTCCCGGAATCCCATTGCAATGTAATTTCGTCGCCAAGATTTTGCTTTAATCGAACGCCACACTCGTCACATACGGAATCGTAATTTTCATCGACATGACCAACAGCAGGTACAATCGTGGTGACTTCCTTATTACACTTCTTACATTTGACAACCTGATGCGCTGCCGTTAAACAATTTCCCTGTAATTCTTCGACGTACTCCCATTCGTGCGTACAGGTTTCTTGATTCCATTTGTGATAATAACCGATCAAACAAATAGTATATGTCACACCATTTAATTCAAAAGTATCCACGACTTCATTCGTATAACCAGCCAGGTCATTCATATACATCGTATTACTTACTTCAACTGTATTGGGGTTGTAGTCACGACCGATTACGTAAAATTCATGTCGCGCAGCATCATAGGTGTGAATTGCAAAATCATTCAAAATTCGATTAACGTCTGCATTGCTTTCAACGATAAATTGCTCTTTTTCATTTTCGTATACCTGATGGTATGTAATTTCCTTCACATTACGATCCAGTGCGCTCATTACAAAGGTCTGTGGTGAATCTTTATCTGACTCCCATCGATTGCCTTCATCATCGTAGAACGAGTTTGGATGATATACCATGAAATCGCAGGTTGAATTTCCTTTTACGAACGCCAGAAACCCAGTATATGGATCAAATAAATTATTTCCGGCAGTATCCACGAAGTTAATGGTATATTCTCGTTGATTGTACCCCATGGACGTACCATTGTCGGATCGCTCGTATTGTGCAGTAACAATCTTTCCGTTTTCATCCAGTGCAAAGTTTCCAAGATATTCTTGAGGAACCACCCATCCGTCTACCGTTTCACATTCAATTTCGATTTCGGTACCAGCATTTGCCACGCCAAATTTTAATGCAATGTCATTCCAGGAACTCTTTTCTTTATAAGCCAAATAGTAGCTATATGGCGTCGTTCCATAGAACGCATCTTTCTTTTTCTGCGCCGCACTCTTCCACGATTCTAATTTATCCTCGGACGGATCGCCGGTAATATACTGAATAATGTACTGATGATATACAGTTCCCTTTACCAACTCTTTTAAAGGACTTGCATTTTCAGCCCGGTAAGTTACCCCGCCTTTTTCAATAACATCCGGATAATCTACGTACAATTTGTCGCCATCTACAGTGAATCCATTCACGCTTGGCAGCAGTTGTTCACCGTTACTATCAACAAATAGAACAATCCACTCATAGCCGTCATACAGGCCCGTGGCTTGATTGACATCATGGCCAGGGAAGTTAACACGTTCCATTAGTACATCTACCGTGTTTGTCTCCGCATCGGTAATCGTGTATGAATTGCCAATCTTCATAAATCCGTAATCGTCAAATGTATTTCTGTAAGGAATGATATCGCCAACGTCCCCGATTCCGGTTGTAATGCCAAGAATGGACTTTGTGTCATCAGCAATGTAGCGTATCGAATAAATTCTTTCGTCTTCTTCCTTTTCTAACTCACCGATATTTTGGAATTCAATTAGGAATGTATTCATTTCCTGATCCTTGATAGAGAAGATTCTTGGGCTATCGTCGATTGCTTGCCACTGCTTTCCCTCTTTATCGGTAAATTCCCTTATGAAATATACCGGGATCTTTTCGCCCACAGTCCAGGTACCGGTCAGGTCGTTCACAATGTAAGTACTTTGATCTTTGTACGCACGGAACTGAATTGTATACGCTGCTTCTTTTACAATATCTGTTTTCTCGGAAGTTTTCTTGAAATAGATTTTTGTGCTATTATTGGCTTCGTTTGCTGATACCTTTACGGTCGATGGTGGATTTCCAACGGATTCGTATCCTTCCGGACAAATGTCGGAAACAGACAACGCATCGCCGACATTACCACGAAGCATGATGTCTTCTATCTTCTGAAGCGTGTCGATATCGATACATTCAATCGTATAGATGAGCTTTTTGATTGATTGAAACTCCAGGATAAAAAAATTCAATCCGCTCTTTTCAACAACGAATTCATTGTTTCCCACCATTTCATAGCCGTCAATCTCGTATTCCGGATAAATCACAAGTGCGTCAAGTACGCTTACTTTGCCATGATATACTTTTAATTCATTCCCATCTTCATCCACGCAGGTCACTGTATATGTTGTCTCTGTAACGTCATCTTCTTCTGCCGCTTTTACTAAGTAAACCGTAAATACGGCACCGTCAAATATCACCTCGAATGCATAGTCGGATGCATATTCGTATCCATCAAACTCGAATTCCGGAGTTAGGACAGTTCCTGCTTCTGCCGTCCTGGACTCTCTAAGTAACACGATCTGCGTATCTTTGTCGATATACTTAACTGTATATGAACACTTTTGATTACCTGCGTCTGTTGGCGTTGCATCGTCATCCTCAACGATGTCTTGAATATAGTAAATTTTCACTACCATGTTGTTATTATTCAAAACAAAAGAAGCGTCCTGATCATCTTTCTTTGAATACCCATCGAAATAGCGTTCCGGAATATCAACCCTACTTCCTTCAAAAGCAAGGCTTTCAATTTCTCCAAGCTTTTCCCCGTCTGTACCAAGATAGCGAATAGTGTACTTAAATGACTCAACCGTTTTCGAATAAAGCAGCGTCACAACCATTTCGTCTTCTGATAATAAAAACGAATACTGATTGCCAGAAACCGTGTCATAACCCGTCACCGTACTGCTTACTGTTATTGTGGTGTCTCTTTTTCCGCTTCCGGTAATCTCCTTAATTGCATTCCCAGTATCCATATCCTGATAGACTACTTTGTAAGTATAAACTTCTTTGCTTTCGCCTATATCCGGAGTTGCATCGTCTTCATTGTACGCAGGGTCTTCGGTTTCATTTCTCTGATAGTTCAATACGAAAACCATATCATCTACAGTCAGTTTCTGCTGTCCGCTTTGGCCACCTACATAAGTGTATCCACCGATTTCCTTGATTGGAATGTTTATGAAGGCATTTTTCTTCGCCTCGCCACTTACAACAGCCAATACGGTTCCGTTCTCATCGACATACAAGATTTTATAATCGTAGTACGTGTAAGAACTGCCGCCACCGCCACCACCGCCAGTGGAAGAACCTCCCGAACTCGACCTTGTCGTTTGTTGTGCTGACGCACCAGTTGACTCTGTTGTTACAATGCCTTTTCCTGCGATATAAACCGGACTGTCATTTTCCATCCATTGACCAACGGTATTTACCGTAAATCCGTCTGGCGTCACTGCATTTGCACACAATCTGCCATCAGCTCCAAAGTAATAGCAGTACCCATCAATCCACTGCCATTCACTTGTCACTCTTGCACCGAAGGCACCATCATGATTCATGTTTAAGAAATACCAGTGGTCATTTAATAGTTTCCAACCAAAACTCATGACTCCGCTTTCGTTCAAGTAATACCATCTTTCATCTGCCGGATCTTGAAACCACCCCCCAGTCTGATACATCCCATCATCGTTTTGGTAGGACCATTCTGTCGGGGTCTTGCTTACCCAGACTCCTGCCACTGCGGTCATGCATTGGCTAATTGTCAGTAGAACAACAAGTGGTCGAGCGATTTTCTTCCTAATATACATAAAAAACCTCCTTTCCCTCTAATTATGGTTTTTGTGATATGGTTTTTAGTTTTAGATCATTTTTATTTCCATAAAGAACTGCCAGAACATTTCAACAAGGCATCGCCTTAAATCTGGTTGAATCAATGATATGAAGCCTAAAGTGGAAATAAGCACACCGATAATTTGCGTTGATTTATTCCAAGCAATTATTAGAAGTACAATTGGCTTCTTTTCAACTTTTAATTCTCGCTTTTCCTTGGCAGTAAAGCGTTCTTTTAAACTGATACCGCTTTCTTCTACGATTTCCTCATTTTCACTTCTCATAAGTCGTTGTTTAAAACGCGGCTTGTTTGTTTTCATAATAAATTGCCTCCCCTATTATTATTTAAGTGAAATTTCATCCGTTTGAATACCCATTACAAATAACCTGCCATTGCGATGTGAATATTCGCAAGTTGCAAGCGTGATGTAACGCTTTCCCCATTCCAGGGAATTGCAGAACATAATTCCGTGCTCCCTGATAAGAATATCTAGTTGAGTTAGTTCGGCTGCTTCATATGGAATGAGGTTTTTTATTAATATTTCGTTATCCGCAGAAATTTCGTAGGTGCCGCAAATCTGATAGATTCGAATGGAATCTTCCGTTGTTAACCAGATCTGCGAATGTTCTTCTCTGAAATTGTCATTAAGATAAGAACTTAGAACTCCAAACATCTTACCTGATTTCATATTGTGCCCATACAGTACTAAGTTAGTGCCGTCAATATAAGAGGCTGGATCTGCAAAGATACTGCCATAAATAGAACGTTTTCCTAAGAAATCTGTTTTAAGATATTTTGTAGTGTCATCTGTTTTAAGGACTGGATAAGCGATTTCCGTCCCCGGCACCCTAATATAGCCAACCGTATCCGCATTCTTCTCCTTTAGCGCTTGAATATCAATAAGCATATCGGCATCTACGGAATAAATCTTCTCATTCTTAATCTTTGGATTTAATAATTGATACTCTGCTACAATCTCCGAAACTTCATTTAACGTGTCATTCTCCATTTGATACCGTATTAAACGTTTTCCAATTAAAAATGCCGGAATAATAATCATAAGGATGAAAACTGCGGATATTAATTTTTCTATATCTTTTCGCTTATTCATAACAAATCACCGGCATTCCCTGGTATGCGACTTCAAAGATTGCGGCAGCCATGCTTTTAGGCAGGTTGATGCAACCATGACTTCCATTTGTTTTGTAGACAGCCCCACCAAACGTACTGCGCCAACTGGCATCATGCAATCCAATTCCTCTGTTAAAAGGCATCCAGTAAGATACTGGAGAGGCGTATCCCGGACCACGGAGAACGGCGTTTTCCTGCTTGTAAGCTAATGGATATATACCATCAGGCGTTGCATTTCCCGCAGACTCATTCCCGGTCACGCAAGAAGAATCCTGAATGACACTTCCATTCTCATAAAGGTACACATGTTGACTGGTTAGGTCTACGGCAACAAAGGTACCTCCCAATTCGTTCATCCTGGATGCAGCGGCTTGTGCGTAAACGGGTTCTCGAACGATGACATTTCCTGATTGAATATCCTCAAGCATTTGTTCCAATTCAGCAGGTTGATCAATACGGTATCCATATGGACCGGATACCGTAACATCCCGTTCTCCTACCTGAAAGGTTCTTTTTGTATATACGGTATCAGCATCCTTTGCCATTTGCCCTATCCATTCAGCTGCGGCTTCTTCACTAATCGCCAATTTATCAATATCAATCCATTCATGGAATATGGATACATCCAACTGAATCTCTGCTAATCCCAAGGTATATATGACGCTAGAGGTGGCGATATAGTCAAGGTATTCCAGCTTTGCTATCAGTTCTGGTGATTCTTTCGTGATTTCTGCAGAAAGATAACATTCATCGGAAAGTATTATATTTTTGTTTGAGGAATGAAGTTCCTTTTCAATCAACGTCATTGTCTTTTCAAAATCAATAAGATTCCCCAGTTCACCTTCTTGGATCCTATATTCACAATCATATACGATACACGCATTCTCCGGCCTTTGCATTGCATTTTCCTGAAAGGATGGAAGTGACTTTAACGTCTCACGTAATCGATTTTGTTCAAATGACGTAGATATATCGGCATTATACTGCTTAGGGGAAAAATTAAATACGTTTTTGCAAAGCTGATTGCGACTAATGGCATCATCAATATTTATGGTTCTTCTTAATCCTATCTGTGTGCCGTCGATTCGTTCGATTTTGTTTTCTCTTTCGGTAATTACCACTGTGTTATCTTTGTTTTCACTTTGCTCTAAAAGCGTTATGGCTTCTTTGAATGTTAAGTTAGACACGTCCTCGTTGTTAATAAAAGTATTAGGAAGAAAGCGACATTTGGTATAGGTATAAAAAATGACATTCCATATTGTTAATAGTCCGATTAACAAGAACATTGTCAGTATCATTAGATTCTTTTTCTTTTCCATAATCCCCTCCTCTTTCTTGATCCTCTTTCTTGAATTATGGAATGCTTACGGGTAAAATGGGTAAAAAAAAGAACGCCCACTTGGACGTTCTCGGATATTAAATTGACAGAAATTGACACAACCTGGTATTGCGCTGTGATTTATCATCTTGTCGAACCGCCATATAGAACGCTTTTTTTTCAACAATGCCAATGCATTTTTGAGTCGCTCTACTAACAGCAGTATAAATGATGTTTTTGTATAACAACGTATATTGATCCATAGCCACGGTAAAAATGACATTTTCACATTCCGACCCCTGTGCTTTATGTACGGTTGTTGCATAAGCAAGAGTAGTATCCATCATTTCCAAGGCGCTGTATGCAGCTACCCGTCCATCATCGAATGTAATCCACACTCTTTCTTCAAATCGATCGATTTTCGTGATTGTTCCAACATCACCATTAAACACGCCGATTTCTTCTACGCCGTCTTTTGTGGTGTATTCTAATTTGTAATTATTGTGCATTTGCATTACCCGGTCGTTTAGACGATACTTACCAATTTCATCATTTGCGGATTGCAGCGGATTATATGCTTCGCGAATCAGTTCGTTTAAAACCGACACACTGGCACATCCTCTTACGCGCTGAAGGGTAAGTACGGAAATGTCCTTGGGTTGAATTCCGTTTTGAATCAGGGCCATGTAGCGGTCACAGATAGCTTTAGGGATTGATTCCCGGTCTGAATAAATCATTTCAAAGTTATCGCCCGTTTCAATCTTTGCATTTTTCGCATTGATTTTATCGCTATTTTCTGCAATTAGTCCAGCGTTTCGATAGCAGGTAATTAATTTTGTTGTTGGAACGCTTCCAGACATAATCAAGTCTTTGAAAAAATTACCCGGGCCTACCGCCGGGAGCTGATCCACGTCGCCAACGAAAATAAGCGTAGAGTCCTGACTATATGTCATTAGTCTTGAAGCAAGTAAAATATCAATCATGCTGGACTCATCACATAAAATCAATGTTTTTCCTGTTGCTTCTTTTAATGGCAACATAAAAATATTACCAATCATTTTGTGAATTGTAGCAACATCAGCATCCGAATCTCCAATACTTTCTCTGATTCGTTGAGAAGCACGTCCGGTCGGAGCCAGTAACATAGTCTCTTTTCCAATTTTATGTTTCCAATACGCAATGATTACTTTAATAATCGTCGTCTTTCCACGGCCTGGGCCGCCGGTAATAACGCTGATTCGACTCGTTAAACTCACGATAACTGCTTCTTTTTGTTCAGGTGCCAAAATAAAACCAGTATCAGATTCATACTTCTGAATAAAATTTCCAATATCTGCTTGGCTTGTTTTTTGGCATAATGGTCGTGTCTTAAGCATTTTCTTTGCAACGTATGCTACATTGCACTCGGCTCCATATAACTTTGCTGATGAAACGTAAGTGGTATTATTTATCTCATCCAGTATCAACTCCTCATTCTTCACGGCAGTAAGAATTGCATTAGCCATCAGATTGATAAAATGATCCGTTTTTGCTTTCCATTCCTCAAGCTGGCTTATTTGATCCTTGCTCATTACATATTTCTCGAAAATCGCTCGCTTAACATCATCCCATTTCTCAATAGACGCATACAATTTCTTTTCCAATCCTCTTATCCTGGCTAACTCCTCTGGAACTCGATTCAGAATTTTGATGGTTTCAAGCTGAAGGTCTTCATCCGTTAAATAGCAATGCCCCTGTGTTTCACCGACCTGTTCCAGTGCAAACTTGAGTGCGGCTTTCACTCGTAATTCAGAATCTTCTTTGACTCCGCACGCTTTTGCAATTCTATCTGCTTTTAAAAATCCAATACCATCAATATCTTCGCATAAGCGATAAGGATTCTCCCGAAGGACTTTCAAGGCCGATGATTTATACTGCCTTAAAATTTTCTCTACTTCATTTAATGTAATTGCACCATTTGTAATTTGATAAATTTTCTCATATTGCTTGTAATCCTCATATCCTTTTGCAATATCCCGTGCTTTGCGGATAGTGATAGATGGAATTTCGGCTAATCGTTCCGGGTGTTCTTCAATAATATGAATGGTATCACTCTTGAAATGATTTACAATTTTATCTGCGGTCGCCGGACCAATACCCTTAATGATTCCGGAAGCAAGATATGCCTTGACTCCTTTGGTTCCATCAGCGATTTTTTCTTTAAAAGAAACAACCTTATACTGCAATCCGTATTTGGGATGCACGCTTTCCTCGGCTTCGATCTCCACTGCCATACCGCGTCTTAAATTAAAGGCAGGTCCGGAACAATGATACGTTTTTGATTTACTTTCTACAAGAAATGATGCCCAAGTATCATTGGCAAAAAACTTCTTGACAACAGTTCCTTTTATTTCGGTCATTTTTTCTCCCTTCTCTATTTCTCTACCGTTTCGAGATAATTATGATGTGAGAAAAACAAAAAAGAGACATAATGTCCCTTTTTATCTTTACACAAGCACGGATACTTGTGACTTTAGTTGTTAGATAAGAATTATATTCCTTCTATTGCGTTGACTAATATACATTAACGAACTAATTTCGATTCACCTGAATACTAGGGTTTTGTGTTGTGATAATCGAAATTATACAACCGAAAATCAGTTCTAATATCACCAAGTTTGCATGCCTTCGGGTGGCTTTGTGTTTCGTATTTTTTATCAAAAAACGGTTCCCGGCCTTTAATAATGACAATACAGTGATTATCTCTAAGTCTTTGGACTTCATCTATCGTTAACTGGCCACCGGCTCTTTTTAATAATTCTTCCATAGAAGAAGGTTTATTACCACCAAGATAAACCATAGTGTCACAACCGTTTAGTAAAACTTCCCAGTCACGCCTATACAGATCTTTAATCTCGTCTACAGTCTGACCAAATATTATACACGAAAGACCATATTTTCTCATGGCTGGGAGTTTTATGTGAAAGTCAGGGATAATGCCAATATTATAAAACTCATCTAATATGAAACGTACATCATATTTTAATTGCTGACCTTCGCAGTTCATACTGGCATGATAATGCAATGTATCAAACATTTGAGAATACAGCACACTTAGTAAAAACGTATAGTTATTATTCATCACAGATGCGATAACGTAAGTAATTGTTGGCTTATCGCCAATCGTCTTCAAATCCATATCATCGGAAGAAGTTAAATTTTCAACTGCCTCGATATTAAATGGAGCAAGGTGTACTGCTGCCGTAATTAATATAGATTGCGTCGTTTTATCCGAACCCCGTTTGAAGATATCATACTTCTTGACACAGATATCTTTTTCATCATACTGTCTTACTCCATCGAAGATAGCGTCAAGTTGTGACGGCATCTGACTTAATAACTTATATACCATAGCTAAATTCTGTTTATCTTTATCCTGATGATGAATTAGATAAAAGACAATCGCCTCTAAAAGCATCTTTTCTGCTTTCTCATGGAAAGGATCATCACTACCTTGGGTTGGAATCTTCATGTTTCTGATTAAACACTCAACCAAAGTCGTGACATCTTCTTCTCCTCTTAAATATTCAAAAGGATTATAGCAATAGGAATTTGTCACGTCGTTCAGATTGAAAACACGAATATCGTAATCATTTTCTTCAAAGAACGTTCCGGTCGTTGCCAAATACGCCCCGTATGGATCCATTACTACGTAGGAACCGTATTGCTGAAGCAAGTTCGGAAGAGCAACATTATAGGATTTACCTAAACCAGCAGCACCGATGATTATGGAATTGTTATTAACTCCTGTTCTTCTGGTATTCATCGTCACTTGGCATTGACTGGAATAAATTGTATTTTCAGTACCGGCGGCGATTGGTTCTCCATAGGGAGCATTAAATTTGCAATTAAATTCATCAACACCCGGAATTGTCTGTTGCATAACAGTACTATGCTTTTCTTCATCTGCATCAGGCTTATTAATCTCAAATTGCCGTTTTCTTCTCTGCGCATCATGATAGGTTAATAGCCCAATTGCAGTGACCGCAGCGACTGCTCCTGTTGCAATTAGTTGTGTTTTATTTTTCGTTGACATGGAAATCCTCCTCGTAAACCTCAACTTTATGTTAAGATAATTATGCAATCATTTTGATATTTATTGGTTTTTTGTCATACGAAAAAGGAGACGTTATGTCTCCTTTAAAATATTGCATCATTAAATTCGTCCATAATATCATCCGCTGATTTTGTCATTTTAGGTGCTACCGTCGGCTTGTTGACTCGGCCCGATGAACTAGCTGATTTTGACTTTGGTTTTGCATCTGTAATAGTAACAACTCCGTTACGTACCTCTTTAACAGCTGCTCCACTTTTAACAGCTTCACTCTTGTCAAAGGAGATCAAGGCTGTTTGCGATGCGATGCGTTTTGCAATTTCAACTTCTTCTTCTGGCGTCGCCCGCTTTGTTGATGGCATTGGCGTATTGGCGCGATAAACCTTGTCTTCTGGCCGTCTGGATTGAGAGCTTTTTTTAATTCGCTCCTCTTGAGCAAGCTTTCTCTTCCTTTCCAGTTTCTCTGCCGATTCCGGCTTCGTATTGCAATAATCAAAATTATACAGTTTTATTCCGGTATCGAGATTGCCAAGGGATTTTGCATTTGGATGATCAAATGTCTTGAATTTCTCGTCATAAAACGGATCTTGTCCTTTAATAACAACAATGCAGTATCCATCCTTTAATCTTCTGATTTCGTCAGGCGTCAGCAAGGAACGTTTCGCATATTTAAAACTTTTGGAATCGGACCCGCCTTTGCCGTTCTTAGAATGTGAATGGTCTCTCACGCGTATGGTTTGGTCACCCAACTTTTTAGAAAGATCCTCCATTGACGAGAGCTCATTCCCACCAAGGTAGACCAGGGTATCGCATGCACCCATCAAGGTTTCCCAGTCATCCTTGTATAAATTCTTAATCTGACCAACTGCCTGAATGAAGATCATGCACGACAGACCATATTTACGCATTGTAGTAAGTTTTACTTGAAAAAATGGTATAACACCGATGTTGGCGAATTCATCAAGGATAAATCGCACATCATATTTCAGTCGCAAGCCTTCGCAATCCATGCCGGCATGGTAATATAATGTGTCGAACATCTGGGAATACAGCATATTGACCAAAAATGCATATGGATTGTTACCCTGAGGTACAATGATGTAAGTAATTGTTGGTTTGTCACCAATTGACTTCAAGTCCATATCATCGGAAGAAGTCAAATTCTCAACTGCATCAATGTTAAATGGAGCAAGACGTACCGCTGCGGTAATTAAAATAGACTGCGCTGTTTTATCAGAAGCCTGCTTGAAGATATCATACTGTTTAATACAGATATCATTTTCATCATATTGTCTAACTTCATCAAAGATAGAATCCAGTTGGGATTTTGCCGTTTTAGGATCTGCTTTCGCCTGTCTTAATAGCTTGGATACCATTGCGAAATTCTGCTTATCCTTACCTTGATGCCGAATCAGATAGAAAATAATTGCTTCCAAAACCGCTTTCTCTGCTTTATCCCAAAATTGATCGCCGCTTTTGCCCCTATTACCCTCGTCGTCTGTATTTTTTATCAAACAGTCAATTAGGGTTATAACGTCTTCTTCTCCTCTCAGATAGTTAAAAGGATTATAGCAATGCGAATGTGCCATGTCGGTTAAATTGAAAACCCTGACATCATAATCGTTTTCCTCAAAGAATTTGCCGGTTGTAGCCAAAAGTTCTCCAGAAGGGTCGGTAACCACATAGGAACCGAACTTTTGCAACAGGTTTGGTCGCACGATATTAAAAGACTTACCAGAACCAGGACCACCAATAACCATGGCGTTATTATTCAATCCTGTTTTTCTGGCATTCATCGTCACCTGGCATTGCTTAGAATAAATCGTGTTCTCAGCACCATCTGCAATCGGTTTTCCTAATGGTGCATTAAATTTGCGATTAAACATTTTTATACTTTCAATGGTTTGCCATTTTGCAGTGCCATACTGTTCGCCATCGGTATAATGTTTATTAATAACTTTAGTATCGTAAGCACACCACACAATGAATAACGCTATGATTCCGGTCAGGCCAAACAGATTAAAAAATTGTCTATCAAATAGCATTGCAAACGGATCTGTTTCTATTGTGGTAATCCCAATTATCAAAGCAAGAAATGCGGGAGTATCTGGATTTTCGTTTAAATGGTAAGAACCTCTCGCACATATATATATAAGTGCCAAGACAGCGATGATGGCAAATATGATATTGATTTTTTTCTGTTTATGAACCTTGTCGGCATCAATGAAACTATTAGCCATGCCTTATCCTCCCTTCCAATTGATAGTTCTCGTCATACGCAGACGGTTCTACCGGCATCAAAAAATACGACTTTCCTTTCTGTACATTGAGGCAAGCTTGTAATCCAATCGCAGTGGCTATTGCCGGTGCAATGAACGGTAATTTCCTCCTCATGCATTCCTCCTGACTAATTTAGAATCTTGAATTCCGCTATCGGCCAGTATGTTATCAAAGCTTTACCGATAATGTCGTTCTCGAAGACAATTGGATTTTCCCAGTACCTGGCATCAAATGAATTATTTCGATTGTCCCCCATCATGAAATACCCTTTTTCTGGTATGGAGATCGAAAAATCCACTTCCTCTTCCATCATCTCGGCGAGATAAGCTTCCGGCAGTACAGAACCGTTTACGCAAACAACTCCATTTTGAATCGTTATCTCGTCTCCGGGCAATCCAATAACTCGTTTGATTAGATAATTGCCACTTCCATCAGGGTCGTTGAAAATCACAATGTCTCCTCTGGCGTAATTATGGAGAAATCGAGCACCAAAGACGCGATTCCCAACCATAATCGTTTTTTCCATTGAGCTTGTCGGGATAAATGCGTTTATGAATATAAAATTCATTAAAAAAATGGTAAAGAGTACAGCGATAATCATTGCTTTAAAATTATTTATTAATTCCTTCATAAAAAACAGGGACCCCATTTTTCGCAGGGGTCACTCCTTTTCTGTACAGACATCCGTACTAGTTTTATACCTCGCGTTCTTCGCTCTGAATCTCCAAGAATGCGTTTTCCTTCGATTCAATTTCGTGTTCGAATTCTTCACGAGTAACAGGTGCGAATTCGTAATCAATCTCCTTCACTTCTGTTATCGTCTGCTCGATTTCATTAACAACCGCCATTTTAATTTCCGGGGACTCCTCTGCTAATTCTGATAATCGGGAATTCAAATTGATTTCTTCCTCAACCGCTTCTTTCGTCAAAGGATCATCGATTGCCCTGGTTCCTAAAACCGTCTCACAGAACTGCTGCTTGAACGAGTCACCGTTTAAATCAGACAAGTCAATGGAACTTTCCTTAACGATACCTTCCAAGGCTCGTGTATTAAGTGCCCTATCGCTCTCTAAATCTCCTTTCAATGTATCGTCTTTTTCAATTACCGCATGAGAAACTGCGTTACCGAACCGGATATGATTGTCCTGCAGGCGCCCCAGGTAATCCTGTTCGATTGTTTCACGAATGTGTTCTTGGAAACTACGTTTGTAATATTCAATCTTTACACTTAATTCTGGCTCCTTCTCGATTTTCGCTCGTTCCCTTGCCTCTTCCATCTGCTTATCAATATCTTTATCAAGTGCAGAAAGAACCAATAATCCACTGTAATCGTGAATTGCGTTATACGCTCTGGTCGCGTAATGTGGCTCCATGCGTTCCACGTAAGCTAATTCCTGCTCGCCGGCTTCCGTACGGATGATATTATGAAATCCACCGGAATCTGTGCGGATATAATGATTTGGAGAATTTTCATCCATAACAACGTATGATTTCTTACTATCCATGATTTTTGCAATCGCATCATTGATTTCTCGCTGACGATTCTGCGTCTGCTCGGCCATTCCAATTCTTGTTCGTGCAGAACATGAAATGACAGCTTTTACAATAGCGTCGCATGTCGCCATCTCTTCATTTTCGGGAATTCTCAGATTATAGTTTCCATAAGAATTTTTCATTGTGCAGAACGGGAAGTCTAATGTTTTGTCACGAAGCATCACGTTTAAAACTTCTGCTTCTACATTCGTCACCCCACTTATGGAAATCCCCTTATTTTTACAAAAGGCCAAAAACGCCTCAGGTGTCATTTCCTTGTTCGTGACGGTCTTGTTTAAATTGCTCAGAATTACATCGGTCTTATCCTTATCGTGCTGGTCAATGACGAAATAACACTTATTCGCATTCCGACCGTTATTCATTTTTTCAATCACCTCAACCGCAGCGAACGTAACATGATTTTGTTCGAATTCAGAAATCAACCGATCTTTCATAAATGCGTCGCAATCTACGATTTTTCCAATGTTCTTGCAAAGCAATCGTTCATCCAACTTACCGTCTTGGCCAACTGAATCACGGACAAAGTCGCGGCCGTCATATGAAACCAACGTATAATTGGAACCTGAATATTTCACAACGTCTGTTATGCCTTCAAAAATGATTCTCAAGGTACCGGCTAGGTACATGCTGAGTTTCTTTTCATCAACTGCCATAAACTATTCCCCTCCTCTTTTTTGTTCTGATGTAATTATGGAGAGGGAATGTTGCTTTTACGGATATCTGCTTTTTAATATTTCTGCTGGAATCCTTGATTTTTTCACTTAAATCTGCGGATAATGGAAATCTTACAAAAAAACGATATCCGCAGAGTGGAATTTCTTGCTAAAAATCAGTATCCGCAGTAAAATGGTATATAAGAGATAGACAACTGATGATACCCAATGTAGATAGGAGTTTTGTTATGAGTGAAAATTTGAATTATTATAAAGAGAGAAAATTTGATTCAAGTGAGGAATTGAAGAAATTTGATCCTTTTGAGCGGGAAATTCCGATCACCTATACCAAAGGCTGTTCAAGGCACATTGCTACGCCGGTTGGTCGGTGTATGCTAAATGAGCAGCCGGGCTTTGGTACCGTTATCACAGATGAGAAATATCTGCCGTTAGTAAATGAGGGATGTGATTTTTATCGGAAACTTCTTGCGGTAAATACGCTTATCAACATATATGGCGAATCTGCAATTCCAAATGATGTTGATGAGATTACACCGGAAATTGCAAATGAAGTATTGATGCGATTCTATCCTTCCACCCCAAGCTGGATTGATGGCGAGAAAAACGAGGACCAAAAACCAATGCTTCAGGATTTGCTTTTAATGTATTCAGAGAACCCGGAAGATCGAGAGAAATTTTTTGATTAATTAGCAAATCAAAAGACGGGATTTTGTCCCGTCTCTTTTGTGGTTTTTACGCAGCCATTACGTCCTTTGCCACTTTGCGACCATTGTCGTCAACATCAGTTACAAAAGTTACTTCTGCCGCTTCTTTTAAGACGCGATAACCTTCAGCCTGAATGCTTGAAAAATGTACGAAATAATCTTCACCGTCCTCGCCGACGATAAAACCATATCCTTTTCTAGGATTAAACCATTTCACAGTACCTTTCATTCTGAAACTCCTTTCATATGCCCGCTTTCGGCCTCGTTTTATAAGCATTACTTGCTCAAAGTAATTATGATTTGCTTTTGACTTTTTTGGGTTTTTATTAACTATTTTAAATCCTTATTAACCTATTGCAAAATTGCAGAAAATACTATTTCCAACATGATTTTCTAATATTTATTAATTTAATCAAAAATCTCCCCAGGAACCACCGCTTTGTAAATTTCTGGTTTATGAGACAGTATTTTTTTCACTGATTTAACATCCATTGTTGTTAATTCATCAGGGTCACCAAATTTTGTAATGATACGAAAGAATTTTCCGGACTTTGTGACGTAATAATACATCCGGCATTTGTCATGCTCAAAATTCTTTTCTTCCATATAGAACATTGTTGACGTTTCCGTATCGTAAAGCACGTCATTTAAAATCGCCTTAAAACTAGGGGCGTGTTTCATTAAATACCGTTGTTCTTTCCGCTGTTTAGAAATCAGTCGATTATATAGTGGTAAGAACCAATCGTATTTATCAAGCATCCAATCTAACCACTCATCTGAGCACACCGTTTTCCCATCAACCTTAGTTAACACTTTTGGAGCTGTAGCAGTCTCTTTTTCAGGTGATGTATTAATTGGCTCATCAGCTTGAGAATCCGTGCTCTCTTCTGAGTCCTGTTGAGCGGATTGTTTCTCATCATCTTCCCATAATTGCACTGAGCAAGTTTTTACTTTTTCATATCCACAGTTTTTGCACGTATAAATTGGAGCGTCTGTGTGAAAGCACCCTAACTCACATTCAAATGCTATATTTCTAAGTTCTTCATCCATCTCATTCATGCAGATGTCGCAAAGCTTCTTATCCATTTATTACCCCTCCTTTATACTTGTAACAATTATGGATGCGAATCTATGTAAAAACTGCGATTCACTTACATAACGAATGTTCCCTTTTTTCTCATACTCCTTTTCTGTTTCTCATTTACTAGTGAGAATCTTAGATACTCATAGTAAAACTCATCCCTATTACCGGAAGGAAGTGAGAAATGTAAAAAATCAATTGGTAATTCATATAAATCACGTGCAGCACTGCTCAACTTATATCGACTGAGAATCTTCCGGCCTTCCGTTCCCGCAAAAAGGTCATAGATTTCCCTTATATTTGAAAACTGCCCAATCATCTGCAGCATTCTTTGCAAGCAGATGCCTGCCCTGTATTCTCCATTATCTTCCGTGAAGAAGCCTTTTTTGAAACGCTTGATTTCCCCGGCAAGAACGCTGTCATAATAAGTTTCAATTGCCTGCCGCTGATTATAAAGGTATCGATCGGGATACATTCTATGAACCAGGTATTGCAGGTTTTCCATTGCTTCTAATTCGACCGGAAAACGAATTCTTTGTCTCACGATACCGTCAAGTTTGAGCATTTTCAAAACTCCCGGGGAAATGTTGCATTTAATCTGTTCCTGATCCCATTCAAGATAATACTCAAACGCGTATCTTAAAATCTTAAGTGCTCGTTCCTCATCCGCCGGATTATACTCTTTCTTTCCGTTTACCGTTGTTTCAAATAATTCCTTGCCGCAGGTTTCCTTTCTTCCGAGAAGAACCTGGTCGTACAAATAATACTCACTGTCCACGTTGCTTCCTCCCTCTTGCTTTTGGTAACGATGAATTTAAAACGGGAAAAGTCGGGTCAATTGCCGTAATCCACACTTCGGTCCGGGGGTTTTCCCTATCGTAAAACACTCTACTGCCATCAGTTGAAACCACTATAAGGCAATTATCATCGCATAATAGCTGATTTGCAACAAGGATATCATGCAATGCCTCGTTTAAATTCGTTAGATCCACTCTTTTTTTAGTGTTCATGTAATAATGTGCCTTTATGTTTACTGGCGAAATAATGCCCAGTGGACGGACAAAGACGCTGCAATCTCGTTCATACTGTTCGTATTGCTCTGACGGACAAATGAATGGTACCTTTTTTCCCTTGACATATCGGTACAAGATACGTTGGGAATTTTTCTTGGTGTACGCTTGCAACGGGATTAAAATTTCAACGTTGCCATCTTCGGTCATTCTAGTACCTGTGCTCACCACGTCATCTCCCATCCGTAAATTTTAGTTCGTCATTAATCTGCTGTTTCACGGTAATCATTCTTGACACTGAATTATACGCTAATTTCATGATATCGGCATATGTAGCGAAAATTTCTTCACGAGACAAGGCATCTTCGACATCCTGCCTCGTGCCGCCTTCTCGCTTGACCTTTCGCTTTCTGATCTTAGCCGTCATGGCCATGTTGGCCAGATAAGAAAATTCGGAAGAACATTTACCCAGTAGCAATCCGGCTTGCTTCATATCGTTGATTGAATCCAATGATGGTGGGATTTCCAGACGAAACCGCTCACTCGCTTTCTCAATCAATAGCTCAGGATCCATGGAAAACAACTCCTCAATCGTGTACACATCAAATTTTTTTTCCATATAAACACCCCGCTAATGAAAAAATTGACTTAGAAACGTTAACATCAAGTTTCTTGAAACTGGATTCAAAAGTGTAATTACGCCAACAAAGAAAAAAAATACGATTGCAATGTAAATCATGGTACGAAGAATTGCCTTCGAGTAATCTTTTACCCCTTTTTCCTTCACGACAATATCTTCATCTTCAATACCGGCTTCTTCCTTTAGTTGGACCTGTTTTTTTTCAACATCTTCCTCCGCTCTTACTTTTTCTTCCAAGCGCACATTGAATCGCGACATCAAATCCCTCCTGTCAGTTCAACGACATTGTTCATAACTGTATAATAGCATTTATTAACATCATCGTTTTCAATTTCTATATATGGATCCGGCATGTAAGGCATAAAGGCTGTTCGCTTTGCTTTGTCCTGCATCATAGCCAGAATATCCGCTTCATCACTTCGCTGGATGAAGTTAAACACATAAATTGCATTGTCCAGTGCCTTATGCTTTAACGCACTCTCGGTGTAAAATATTTCATTTGATTTATCACCGGCCACGATAATCATTGCGCTGCAATTTGTAAACGCTTGCATATCAAAGGTTTTCGACTGGATGTTCCCAAAATCACAAATCAGATAATCATAATGCGTGCCGCCGGATACCAACTCGGATAGTCGTTCTTTCGAGTATAAATCAATACCGCTATATGTGACCTTGCCGGGAATCTTATCCATAACGCATTCCTTATATACCTGTGTCGTCCCCCATATATAATCCTGCGTATTCATCTCCGCATAAGCGGCTTCATAATTGTTACGCTTTAAAAAATGAATCAATTGCATTGCTGCGGTCGTAGTTCCCATTCGTGGCATAGCCCCGGCTATATGAATAATTCCTTCCATATGTATTCTCCTAGTTCTAATATTTAATTCGCCCAAGTAATCCGGACTTCAATCCGCATTCCCTTCTTGCTTTTTTGCTTTCCAGCATATATGATTCCAAAACGCCTTCCGTTGCCATGATAAACACTTTCTTCCTTGCTCTTGTGACTGCGGTATAAAGCAATTCTCTTGTTGCCATGCGGGTTGCCTGCGATGGAAGAACGATAAGTATTTCATCAGATTCAGCACCTTGGGATTTATGAAAGGTCAGTGCGTACGAAAGATTCATTCCATCCGTCTTTGCAGTGGCAATGTTCAATGATTTGTCAACAAAATCAATTTGCATAAAACCATTATTAATTGCCCGAATAACACCGGTATCGCCATTCATGTATCCTACTTCGTAATTATTGGTATTCATGATAACCTTGTCTCCGGCATGAAACATCATGCCGTCAATCCACACGCCGGAATCCGTCCATTCACGTTTGGTTTGCATTTGGTGATTAATCGAGAATGTGCCAGCAATGGATTTTTTTATCGGACATAGAATCTGTGGTATTCTTTCATACTTCATTTTCCGAATCGTGTTAAATATTGCATTATCATTGGCGGCTATTGCAACTTGGAAATCAGGACCAGTTTTTAATTTCTCGCCATTTAAAATGGCATTTGCATTTCTTATTATCAAACTATCTGCCTTTTGCCGGATGATTGCCTCCAAGCGATAAACAGGAAATTGCTCGCTCTCTGCCAAGTCTCTTAAAATTTGCCCCGGCCCCACACTTGGAATCTGATTGTAATCGCCTGATAATAATACCGTCGTTCCGGATTGTATTGCTTTCGTAAATAGCGAGAACAATTCCGTATCACACATACTTAATTCATCAGCGATGATAAAATCATATTGCAATGGTTCTACTTTCGTATCGTTGTTGTACCATCTTAACTGCATTGCTTTATGAATCGTCTTGGCTGTATGTTTGCTGATTTCTGTGATGCGAGCCGCTGCACGACCAGTCGGGGCGCATAAAAGAACATGTCCGTCTGGATGTTCGCTTAAATATGCCTTTACGATCCCGTTAATTACTGTTGTTTTACCAGTACCCGGACCGCCAAGCAGAACTGAGATACCACCCGACTCCAGAACCTTGAAAACTTCTCTTTGTTCATCATTATACTGGATAAGTTCACTTTCTTCAATTTCCTCTATGTATTTTTTCACGTCCGCTACCAAGGTTTTTTTAGACATCTTAATGCGACTTGTATTTTGGACAATGGTCCTTTCTTGTAAAAAAGCGCTTACAGAGGAAATATATCGTTTCTCGCCGTCTTGATAAATCTTGCCATATTCCATGGAATGCAATAGAATATCAACTAATTCAGTCGGTACTGCCAGTGTACTTTTCCCGTTTGTAAAGGAATACCTCGTTACTGTTTTTAAAAAAGCATCGTATTCCATCCGGGTGTCACCGCGCTGGTGCATTTGCTGCAACACCTGCCGAATCATTGCATATATGCGATTCGTTGCCCATGGATCCAATTGTGCCTTGACTCCGATTTCATCACACAGCTTGAAGGGTGCATCATAGGCCATTAGCATAAACGGGTTTTGTGCAATAGTATCAATGCTTGTTTTAGGTGCTTCACTTAACAGTCTCAGAATTGACGTATATGGAACGCTATAACCAGATAGGAAACGGAACAATTCATTTTCATCTGTTCCCTGTTTGATAAATTCAATTACGGCATCCGCTTTTCGATTTCCCACGCCTGGGATATTCACCAATCTGGAGTATAGGTTATGTTCTTTGGCGCAAGAAAATATATCATCACCTAATGTATCAACAATTCTCATTGCGATTTGTTCCGAAATGCCGGTCAAGCAAATACTCAGTAAATCAATGGATTCCTGCCGGCAGTTGGTCATTTTTCTTAGATTGCCAAAACGAAACGTTCCATCGTGGTGATAGTCACCCTCTAAACAATATTGCGTATTTATTTCAACCATCTTTGTAACACCAAATGCGCGGATTTCCTCTTTTGTAGCATAATCAAGCAAGATGAACGTTATTGCATTTGTTGCTCGGTCTCTTTGTTCGACCTGAATGCATCTGCCCTTTAATTCCATGGAAAACCACTCCTTCTCCTGGTTATATCTCATATCGTATTACTTTTTACTTTGGTAGGCAAACATTCCCGTTCTGCGGATATTGCTTTTAATGCTTTTTATCTGTTTTTCATATATAATTATGCTAGTGCTTTGAACATAAATGGTTTTGATTTTTTAGAAAAAAAAAGCTATGATGTATGACCATAGCTGCGGTTACTGCCATTGCAGTATTTCAATCCACATCATAGGCCTGCTACCCGTGATGACATGGAGCGCTACGGCTCCATCCTCCGTCCTATAAGGACAGACTGGCTTGACCTATTGTCAGCGGGGATATATGCCCACCGCTGACGTCTGGCTCGTTATTGCAATTCATTCCACCACCCAAGAGAAGGGAGGCTTCTTGCCAGATTAGGTTGATAAGTACAGACGATTATTTTTCTGAACTAGCTTTAGTATACGCTAAAAGTGAAAAAGTTCCAATTACCACTTGTATGCGGATATTGATTTCTTACTGTTTTTCTAATTTTCCATCTGCTCCTGCCACTCTTCCGTCTGGTGCGGTTGCATTCATAAGCATTTTCCCATCATCTGTCAAGTAATAGTCCCTCTTGCCACAAGTCAAATATTCATTGTTTTTTAAATATCCGTTTCTATCAAAGAAATACCAATTATCACCTAACTGAAGCCATGTCATCTGTGGATATGAAGCGTCTTCGTTTCTAAACCAAAAACGACCATTTTCATCTTCTTGCCATCCGGTGTTTCTATAAGTCACAATTTCTCTATCAGGGGTTTTAATTCCATCCTGATATACGATTTCTTTTTCAACTGCAAACATTACTTTATGCTGCGTTGCCATTTCTCCTGTTGTAACAAATCCACCGGCATCACACCAGACACCCGTCTTGCCGGTAGTTGATACTGGCCTTACGCGAAAAGAGTATGTTCCTTCCCTTTGCATATAAGGCCTGAAGTCATAATGGAGTCCACCGGTTTCTGCTTTCTTAGTCCTCCCCTTATCATCTGTTAGGAAAACCATATACGACTGAGCGCCATATGCTTCATCCCAAGTGCCGAAGCCATTCTGCGTCCATTTTGCATCCTCAATTTCACCAACAAACGTATCTATATCCAATGATACGGTAATATACAGATTCTGTCCATTGTTTTGTCGGGATGCTTTTACATATGTTGCACCAAGGCCTGTTACTTTAATATTTTCAACTTTCGTGATGTTAAAATAGTATCCATCTTCCGCATCAAGCTGAATAACGTATACATTGGAATCTTCATCATATGTTCCATCCATGCCGTAATAGTCAAATGCGGTATAGATTTCGCCGGCAGAATAATGACCACTCCTGGTCACTACCTCGATTTCCGGAGAACCCCACTTGTCAAATCCTTCTGTCTCAAGTCGGACAGTAACGTTATTGATCTTTTCTTCTGCGAATCCCGTGACGGGCAATGCGAGCATACAGGTTAAACAAGTAATTATCATTGTTTTTTTGGATATCTTCATAACAATCTCCTTCTTTACTTTTATACTTTTATACTTGAATTATGAATGACCTCTTGCGCTTTCTAGTTTCTGTGCTCTTTTTCACTTCAGCCCACGCAGCGATTCGTCGATAACTATTTCTTTTTCACTCGGTTTTGCTTTTTCTCGTATCGAATTTCGAGAACTATCGTCATCGAATTTTGGTTGTTGTTTCTTTTGTGTTGCAATAGCTCCGCCTACAATAAAGACCAGTATAGCTAACGCGATAAGCACAATAGGAAATAAGACCTGTATTCTCTCCCTTCCTTGCAGGTGAATCAACATATAGATAACACTGAAAATACCTATAAGTAAAAATACCGTACCAATGATTCCATAAATGAACATGGAGATGACACGTCTTCTCCTTGACACAAACGCCATTAAATACCAAACAATGGCGAGGACTAAAAACACTTTTGAGTACTCGGTAATCCGACTGACGTCTAAACTCATTGTTATTTCTCCTTCCTTATAAAAAATGAAATCTCCTTTATGTATTGCTTGACTGAGTATGGAATCTGCAATAAATCATTTAACCCGTTCACATGAAGAACGGCCTCAGAGAATATTTGCTTTATTAATAATAGCGAGCGACTAGGGTTGTTTTTTAATAGCTGCTGCATCCAGCATTCTTTTCCTCTTTTGGCCATATCTAAAATTTGTGCTGTGATCAATAACTGATCAGCAATTGGTGTTGCGGAAATTTTTTTATTCCATATACCAACTTCACATATTTCATAACGAGTAGATAACTTGTGAGTAGAAAAGAAATTATATCCAGCCAAGATGCCGCTTTGTATTGCAACAATTAAAGTTGCAGTTTCAAGCATTAAATGATATGTTTGACGCGTCGAAAAGCTAAATTCTTTCATAGCAATACCACACAGTCGAATGCTATCCTTTGGATTCTTTCCGCAGATTGCAAAATATTGCGCTATGACCTCCGCTTTTTCAAATGTAAATACTTCATTGATAGAGTCATACTCAATAACCTCTCCGCTAACTTTCTCCCAAATATTGCAGACGCTGGATAAAATATTCGTTTCTCCGTTTGCTTTAATAAAATGATCCAAGGCAGTAAGGAATACGAACGTATCCGAAATTGTAACGTCTGTTTCTTCAATATTTCGTTTTATATTCTCAATCGTCAAACCTTTTTGAGATGAATTCCAGGAATGTCCGCCCGTATTAAGTGGCAATAATAGCTCCCATTCTTTCATAGTATCTCTTAAATCTGGCAATGGAACCGAATTTAATCCTTGCTCTAATATTTTGGTATAAGATTCAACATCCGGGATCCCTATTACTTTTTCAATTGCAGTTGAAAATGATGAAACAGAATACGCTCTTAAAACATGGTCAACTTGTTCTTTTGTACATCCCTTTTCAAGTGCGTATAAAATTTCTCTTTGCGTTTTCACTGGATACCCAATATAGTCGATTAGCTCAATGTCATTGTAGGAAGCTCGAACATTTATTTTTGATTGTGCATTATTAAACAGCATCCTTGACCCCTTTCCTTTGAATCATTTCGTATATTCTTTGAATCGTTCGCTCCACATTTGTTGTATCAATGAATATGAATCGGCTGTCGTTCGATTTCAGTTTCTGGCATTTATAAAACATGCTGTGTTCGTTCCACTTAACGTTATAAACGATATATTCGATATTCTTGAAGTTTCTCGCAACTATTGTGTTATAAGATGCGTATTCAATGAAGTGATAATTTGGAAATTCTGCTTTCATTGCATTTTGCCACGTTTGATGACCACCAACAAAGATCAAATTATGCTTTCTGATTTCTGTTTTCATTACTTCCAAATCCACCCGCCGCTCTTCTGGCCGAATTAAGGTTTCTTGCATAGATAAAAGCTGATTGAATTTCTCTTCAATTTCTTTATAATCTTCTCTTAGTCTTGTATTTTCCTTTTCTTTTTTGTTGAGTATTTTTTCGTAGTCTGTTTTTTCGTCATTGATTTTTTGACTAAGTTCCTTATTTTTTGCCTTTACCTCAGCTAATTCTTGTTTTAGTTCCTCAATCTTTCTATCCATTTCTGATTTAGTGTCAATTTTTTTAGGAACAGGATCCTGTTCGTAAAATGCTTCGGTTAATATTTCAACAGAGCGTTCTGTGTTATAAATTCGATTTACCAGAGCATACAATACGCCGCCAAGAGCGATATATTCATCTGGTGTATTATCAACCCATTCCACAGAGTCGAAACCGTTATAAGCTTGCGTAATCCAGTCTATAACTACATCCGGAATTTCTACATCAAATATTTCTTCCCGACTTATGAATAAGTTTGATAAAAAGCGATGCAAAAAATCAAGTACAATCGAATGTTCATTTCTGGTATACGTAATACTTTTTTTCACGGATGGAAGTCTTGCGATTTTTTTAATATCAGCTTTTGTTTTTTGAGAAATTGTTTTTTGATCATTTATAAAATCATTGATACTTGGCCGTTCTGTGCAAAGAACGTAATTTGGTTTTGCCATCTGTTCCGATTCGTCTAATAACCTTTCCAAGAAATCACTTGCGTTTTCATATACGATACATTCTTGTGGCTGATAACGTTCGTCTATGATGCTGCGAACTATAATACCCGTTTCATGCTTTTTTACTATCGCCGGATCTACGCTATGCCAAAATGGAAGCGGCATACTTATGGAACTGATGGCTAAAAATCGCTTATATCCCTCTTGGGCAGACAAAATGCTCGGTTGGGTCAACGTTATTCCGGTTAAGTAAAAGGTAATATACGTAATTCCGGCATTTCGAATATCATAACCACCGACTAAAAGTCGTAACCATAACAATTCCTGATCGCGTTCTTCTACCCAAGTTTCGGGATATGCTCTTTTAATTAACTTGATTATTTCTGGAGTAAGCCATTTTCGGGCTATCAGGCAAAGCAATATCAGTTCTTTATAATAAAGTCTCGATTTTGATGAAAGTGACATTTCCAGTTCCGGGACATCAATATACTGGAAATCATCTGATTCAAATTCTCTTTCGATTTCCTTTTTTCGTTCCCTGTACAACTGATCGATTCGATTGTGAATGCATTTTTTTGATGCTAAAGAAAATGCAATTACAGGAATTAATTCGTTTGGTATTTCGCGACATTCTTTTTTTTTCTGCCGAATAGTTATATCTTCTGATAAATCTTGCTCTTGCATGAAATTTCGTAAACTTTTATAATACTCTTTCAACGTCATATAACTTACCATCCCTCTTTATCCAAGTCCGGCTCAGATTCAATATCACGTTCAGGTTCCGCTTTACCTGAGTTGTCATCATCCGGAGCATATAATGTGCAAACGGTAGCGTGATCGCCTAATGCAGCACAGATTTTACACACAATTTCGATAGCCTCTTCTTTATTATCATAGTAAGCAAGAACAATGGGATCTTTATCATCGGCTTTTTCCATAACTACCTGAATTGCGTAAATTTCACCCCGCAATACCGGATGCAAGGATTTCATTTCCTCTGTTTTATTTTTCACACTAATTTTTATGGCTTTTTCTAAATTAATCAAATCAGTACCCTGCTTTGTTTGAATAAACATAAATATTCACTCCTTTTTAGTTTCTTTAATTATGGTTAGAATTCATACCTTTATTTGTTTCTGCTTTTTCTGGAAACCTAAAGGTATTCTTATTCATTTGAAATGATGAAAACTATTTTAGTGGTTCTGTCAATGGCATAATAATGAAAGCTGATAATTATATATCCGCAATCTATTGTTTAAATAAAAAAGAAACTCAGTGCATTTGAGCTGAGTTTCTTTTTAGGGTGAAAAATAGCAATGGATTTATCAATTATTCGCACATAGTTAATTTAACCGCACAGCATTTTAAGATTAATATTGCCCAAGTAATATGATGATGCGGACATTGTTTTTCCATATTCTCGCTCACCCTCAAAGGACTTGACTACTGCCTTTTCTTCATCTGTCATTTCTGTGTATTTCTTTTTGCCGTAAGACGGCGGCAACCACCCCTTTTTCTGACTGCCAAATATATTAAACTTCTTTAGCAATTCAAAATTATCAAACTGAATATGCATGGTTCCCTTTTTCTTAAACGACACCAAAAAGTATTTAAACTTTACGAACTCACCACAATAACTTCTTTGCTTGATGTCGTTAATAGCGGCTCTTGCATCTTTGCCCCCGGTCAATCCGCCATCAAGGTAATTCAACACTTTTTCCAACTCCACCAAAAAGTCGCTGGCCTTCCAAAAACTCCAGCTGCCGCCCCATCGACCATCATACAGTCCCCACATAGGAACAATCACTCTCTTGTTAATTATAAAAGCTTTGTTCGTTTTCCAGCCGTTGTAATAGTGGATATTCTTTGAGTTATCCATACTACCTTGGTATGTCAACTTGTCAAACATATCAATAATTGCTTTCTCTGTGTTAGAGACAAGGCTTTTTGATAATTCAAGCTGCATCTGTTTAATGTTAACCAGGTTAAAATCATAATCTCTCATCTTGTTTAACTGACTCGTATATACATCCCTTATTTCGTTTGTCATCAATACTGACATTTGATCTGAACGGAACAATCTTTTCCAAAATTCATATCTTAGCTGGCGAATGTATTTATTTGTTTCTGATATCTCCAATTCTTCTGAGGATATCGCATTAACAGATATTAGGCCATTGCTTACGTCTGGGATGTATTTGCGCAGTGTATTCGCTTTTTCAAATATCTGAACACCAGCTTCACAAGACATTTCAAATTGCTTTACAAGCACCCGTATCACGTCATTCGCTGCTAATTCCGAGCATTCTGTATCACTTTCATAATCCGTGTCAGTTGCTTCCCTAAGTCTTGACGTAATGTCCTTCTTGGCAATATCGGGAATATCAATATACACTAGTGCTATTTCGACATCCGTTTTTCTTTCCGCACCAGCAAAAGCCTTTTCTATGTATTCTATTTCTGCTCCATATTCATCTAGCCTATTAAGCAAGTCCATCCTTGTGTTTGTATACGGATTCTTAATTGTTTCGGCGTTGAGAATGCAAACAATTTGGCCGCCTGACTTCATGACGTCCATCGCTTTCAGTAAATGTACATCCCCATCATTAAACGGAGGATTCATTACGCATAAATCATATTTTTGCCACGTTTTGAACTGCATAAAATCATTCCCAACAACTATAAATCCTCTATTCCTCAATACAGCCCTCAAGTCACTGTCAATTTCTATGCAGTTCACTTGCGCCGTTTTATTGTGCATGAGCGGTTTTAATGCAGTAATAAAATCTCCCCTCCCCGCCGATGGCTCAAGGATAAATTTTACACGCTCAAAATCAACCCTTTGCAAAGCTTTGTTCGCCAGTTCTATTGGCGTAGGATAAAACTGCTTACCAAAAAACATCCATTATTCCTTTCTCCCAGCCGCAGCTGGTAAAAATTAATTTTAACTGTTTCCCCATCTTTTCTAAAAATTTCGGCAATCCTTTTCTTGCGATTTTTACTGATGCTCTTTCAACTACTCTGTCTATAACTCCATCTTTTTTTTGAGTAGATATATTGCTTAATTGCTTTATCAACCCCATCTTTTATTCCAATTTGGGATTCCCTGCTTTCATATCCATGGTCCGCCACAATGCGTTTTGCTATTTCCTGTGACTGTCACCAACTCCGAAATATATTCATTATCAATTTCTATTTCTATCTTCATTTAGCTTAAAAATCAATTAGCTTTGCTACAGTTCATCATCATACAAAACGGCATTTCCCTTTTTTGTTTCGCTAACACTGTCCGCTGTCTCGTCCAATAACATGTCAAGTTTGCAGCAGGTACGCAAATTTTCAATATTACTGCTTCACTTGGAATAGATTATTGATACGACTACGACCGATTATTTTACCCTGCCTTTTGAGTAGTGATTGTACCTTATTGTACGTAGCGATGCTTATAATTGGTTCGTAATTGCCCTTATAGACCTTGCCGCAATAAGGGTTATACCCACAATACTGCGGTCTGGTAAGGATAACCTCTACGGTATAAGCAGTCGGCAGCTTTCCACGTTTTCCCTTATATCCCTGTGCTCGGCATAATTGAGCCACTTCGGAAAGATTTTTATGAATAATATATTTTTCAAAGCAAAACCTTACATATTCAGCTTCTTGGGGATTGATGGTAAAAGAATCCTTCCCACTCATGTCATATCCAAGGATTTCCGAACATGTCCGTTTTCCTTGCTCTGCCCTTTCCAACATGGCAGCTCTTACACGCTCTCCGGTCAATTCTCGCTCTAACTGCGCAAATATTCCCACAATACCAATCATGGCTCGACCCATGGGAGTGGATGTGTCAAATGACTCTGTAAAAGAGACCATAGATATATTCCACTTCTGAAACTTTTCCATTGTGGTGTAAAGGTCTGACACGCTACGGGTAAAACGACTTAGCGCCCAAAAGATAACCATATCAAATTTATTATCCTGCGCATCTTTCATAAGCCGCATCATATCTGGTCGGTGGTCCATATCCTTACCACTAATTCCCTTATCCGAATACAAATCATTTACTATATGTTTACGGTCAGCACACCATTTCCGAAGGGTCTTTTCCTGAACATCAAGGGAGTATCCCTCCCTGGCCTGATCAAGTGTGCTGACCCTGATGTATATAGCAACACGCATCTTATATCCTCCAGTCATCAATCTGTAATCATCCATCCTGCTTTGCGTAGCAGACGTACGGCATCGTCCACATATCCATTTTCGGTTTCATGTACATACCCGGGAGTGTTTTCTAATTGGCAGATGGATTCAGAATGATACACTTTCCAATTATTCTCGTCCAAGAATACATCCGACCATATAGCTCCATCGTCAATATCAATCATCATTAAATAATACCTGTTATAACCATTCCGGCAGAATACCCTTGCTTCTTTGTATTCCTTTCTAATGACTTTGACTATAGATTTCTTACTGATTTTTTTCATATGTTTTCACCTTCCTCTTGCCAATCTTACAACCTCCAAAATTCATTGTTTTCAATAAATTCAAATCCCATGTTCTTCATTTCATGCAGGACGTATGGGAGTAATTCCGCTTCAACATCCTGTGTCAGTTCTTTTTGTTGCGAAATACATTCCGCTGTCAATCACATAACTGCATCGGCTATTGTGGCACCATCCTTGAAATAGAAACTGATCACTTTGGATGTTAGCCCCACATTATTTCCTGTATAAACCGTATATATCGCATCATTCATTTTCTGAAAGGAACTGTTCCAACTTTTATTCGGATAGTTCCGACTTCCTTTTCATTTCAGGTTATATTATTTTTTTATTATTTTATCCATATTACTTTTCTCCCTACTTTTCCTCAATTTCTATAGTTTTCGTATAAATTATGATTTGGTATCACCATCGTTAGTTATAAAAAAGAACTATTAATAAATTGGCGGTTATACTTCATTCTTGCGCTTCATTCGTGCCAAGCTTCTTCTTTGTCAATCGTTCGCCTCGGCGAGGCATCTACCTGCGCTCCCTTTCTTTCCTGACGGCAGCCAGCCGTTGGTTCGACTGAGTTAATACCAAGAACGATTAGTTATTCCTGCGCCATAATGCCTGAACCAATTTCCATTGCTTTTTCTGTCTCAGCCATAACATCTTCACTCTGTATGAATACCTCTGCCATAAAAAAATTACATTCATCTAAATCTGCATTTTCGAATGATATCACATCCTCTGTTTCTAACTGCGCTTCCGATTCTACAGTCAAACTCGTTTCCGGTGATTCTATTGTTACACTTGTGAGTTCTTCTATTGCTTTCGATTCCTCTACCGCCGGCAAATCTAAAGATATATCTTTACTTTCTTTACTGGTTATACTTTTATCTCTGATTTTCTGTGAAATAACATAAACTGCTTGAGAGGGTTTGTAATCTTCAGTTCCGTATAGAAAATTGTGTAAATCACTGACATTTTTCGTTAAATCATCTGGTACCACATAGGATGTTCCATCAATTGTTTTACAGAAATTTTCAGCTGGGAATCCCATAGTTTCTGGTTTCTTTAAATGTACTATATTTTTAGCTACTGCATATAAAGCCTCTATATCAACAGATGATGCTGTTTCTGGTAATATTGTAACTATAAGTTGATTTAATGTGGCCCAGTCTGCATGGGCAGCTTTTTCCAGAAGTAATTCCAGTACTTTTCGCTGACGTTCTGTGCGCTTAAAATCATTATCCATCAACCGTAACCGGCAGTATGCCACAGCCTGTACACCATCTAAATGATTCGTACCTGCCTGCTTTAGGTGTGTAGATGGAATACCGGTGGAATCTACGGTTTCTGTGATAAATCCATTGATATAGCGGAATTCAGCGTCAGAAACATCCAGGTCTACGCCACCTAAAATATTGATGGCATTCGCCACTGCTTTCCAATTTATTGCGATGTAATCGTCGATTTTGATATCTAGATTTTCATTTAACATTGCTACTGCCTGTTTGGGTCCGCCAGCTGCATAAGCTGAATTTGCTTTTCGATACAAAGTTTTTCCAGTCTTTAAACAGGTATCACGATATATGCTGACCAGTTTTATTTCACCAGTTTTTCCATTTAGATTAATAAGCATAATAACGTCTGAGTTCGCACCTTTCAGACCATTATCTTCCCTGGAATCTAATCCAAAAGCAGCAATCATCCAATTATCACGTAGCATGATAACTGTTTCTTCTGTCAGATTTTCGTTTGTCATTGCTTTAATCACTTCTTTATCAATTGGTTGCATCATATTTACCGTAGTTTTTACTGTATTTTTTATCTGGTGTACCCCGTATGCGGTGCAAGCTGTTATTACACAAGCTGTAATTAATAACCCACTCAGAATAAATCGTTTTGTTTGCTTCATATTATCTTCCTCCTCTTTCTTCACATTCTTTTATTGTAGATACGTACAAGAGAACTGTCATTCTTTAAGACCTTGCGGATATTGATTTTGAATCTTATTTTGTTAGAAATTACGAATTTGATTTTTTATGGAATTTTTGACAAAACAAAAAAGAAGCCTCCCTATAATGGAAAGCTTCTCTCTCAAATTATTTGCAAATTATTCGATTAGGTTGTCAGTAATCGCCCGGATTTTAAACTCGCCTGCACTCACAAACTCCAAAACCAGTTGGAAAATATCCGGCTTCATATAACCAATTATTTGATAAGAAATTTTATCTTTCTTAAAATAATATAGTTGATCTGTTTTTAGATAGCCATCTTTCCCATTATCAGGGGTTGTATGAGTGTCGTCATTGACGATTGGAAAATTTCCTGGAAAAGCTAATTTGCGATGCTTTTGATTATCATCTCTGAAAGAGGATAAAACATTGCAAATTATATCATATGGGTATCCCCGGATTTCTCCTGCCTCATCCTGCATTACAACAAATGAATGATGCCTTAGGCGTAGTGAACCATGATTGTATTCATCAATCAATATGATGTCTCCGATATTACACATTACTTCATTGCGGAAAAAATCACTTTCTGCTTACCTTCTAATACATCTTTGCTGTATTGGAATGGAACGATGTCTTTTAACGCTTCTTCTGTTGAAATTGTTCCGGCCATACGATCTTTGAGTGAATCAATATCCAATCCTCTCATTTTCTCTTTTTTATCCATTACATTTCCTCCTCTCGCATTGACGTAGAAATAAAGGCATTCCGCTTCCTCCTCCTTATTCTATCTATATCAACAGAGGAAGCATGTCAGCTGCCCCTGTGGTTAAGGTTGCAGGGACATTTCGTCCCAATCTATATCAAATCCTGCAAATATTTAAGTAAACTCAAATATCTGTATGATGTTGATATAATTATGGTGACGAATCCTTATTAATAGCATTATACTCTGTTTTATACGGAATAGTCAAATTTAATAGTAAAGCCACGAAAAAAAAGACGCCATTACTATGACGTCCTTTACTAAAAGGATGATAACCAGAACTTTTGTGACTGGTATCTTATTTATTTTGAGTTTGTTACAATGGCACTGTTGAATCCCAGTTTTCATACAGATTTCCATCTTCCCTAAACACCAAATACCTACCCTCTGCGTTCATACATTTTTCATCAAATCTTATACTCATAAGTTACTATTTCCAGATGTTCTGAAAGAAACTTTGCTAATCGAAGTTTCCACACCTCAAAATCCTCTTTATACAAATTAACAAAGCTGTTTTTATGTTCATGTCCATTAGCAATGCAGTAAGGACATTTGAATATGCATTTTTGTGATGGCGTTACAATTTGCAAACTGGTTATTCCTAATCCCTTCATACTCTTATCTCCCTGTATTTTTATGCACTAGAACCACGATTGTTTCATCGACCCTGATATCCTTCGACAAATCAAGTTCAACGTCATTTGCCATAAGTGCTATCATTGTGATAATGATGTAAGATCTGCAAACACGAAGTCTACCTTCTAAATCCAATCCTTGACCTTCGGCTACAGTTCCAGTTGCAAGCGTGGTTTCGTTATGAATCTTACTTTTAGTACCAAGTATAGTCCTTACCATAACAGTCGAGGCTAACTCGGATATATTTCCATCAAATTCTAAAATTGCGGATTCATCTTCGAATCTCGAAGGCTTGAATAATTCCCCATGCTTTGAATATTCAACATCTGTAGTGTCCGGCTTATGGTCAAAAACGAGTTTCAAGCTATTACCACTTGCCGCCACATTTACGATACCGCCCTCAATGCGAACATCCACGCCATCAAAATCATAATTTTGCTCTAATAAGCTCCTTATTTCCTGCAGTCTCATATTTTTCTCCCTCGTACTAAATCCGCTTATTTTCTTTTGGCAAGAATCAAGTGCGAACCATGCGTTTCTGCTCTAACATCTTTCGATAAATCAAGTTCGATGCCATTTGCCATAAGAGCCATCATTGTGATAATAACATAAGCTCTCGTATTGCGGAATCTGTCACCAATATTTGAGGAATAGATATCTCCTATAGTTCCGCTAATAATCGTATTTTCGTTACAAATCAACGATTCCGTTCCAAGCATTGTATTTATTTGGACGCTTGCAGCCAATCCAAATATATCGCCATCAAACTCTAACACTTCAGCATCTGGATCACTTGTCTTCTGGTTTAGGGCGATTCTCAAGCGGCTCGTATCCGTTTTAACATCTGCCATATCCTCATCAACGCAGACTATAACACCATCAAAATCATAATTCTGTTTTAATAAACTCTTTGCTTCCTGCAATTTCATATCATTCTCCTCGAACTCAATCCCTTTATTTTTTGTAAAATAATTATGTATCAGGAAATGTTAATTAATAAAAATACTGCGGATAAGCATTTTATGGTTATTTATCCAAGTATGTGAGCCTTTGCTAATTCTGCAGCAGCTATTCTAATTTTTGTATATTTAGAATCCACTCCAAATTTATCAATTCCTTCATCCAAGTACTCTTCAAGAGATAATGAATTAACACATTCACATACTCTAATTTCATTTTTATTGGTTCTATAAAATGTTGTAAAAGAACTTTCCATGGTTTTTACACCAACAACATGTGTGTCATCAAAAATCTCTGCATCTTGTGAAATAGATGTTCCCCAAAGAGTATAGCCACCGCAAATAGAAGCATTACCCGAAATGGTTGTTAAACCAGAAACAATCGCTTTACCTTTTACAATTGCATCTCCCATAATTATGCAATGTACTGATATATCAGCATCTTCAGAGATTTTTGCATTACCACATGCAAATGAATCTTTAGCAAGCCAACAGTTGCCTTCATGAGACAAATTATCTTCTGTCTCAATCCAACCACCAACAGTTCCTTCTTTGACAAGGTGGGTTCTCATTTCACCATTCGCTCTTCTTCTTGGTTCATACTCCTGAAAGTCTCTCACAGCTCGAATCTGCTTTACCTCAACCAATGCACGAGTTTCTAAGTCCATAACCCTTTTTTTATCTCCTGTAAATTCATATTTTTTCATCGAAATTCCTCATTTCCTGATAAATTGTTATTTGGTTACATTGGGAAATATGACCCTAAAACTTTCATATCCTAGAGCCATATTATTCCTAATTAAGACAAAGAAAAGGTTCAGTTATTCTTCTAATTCATCCAACATTTTTTCAGCCAAAAAATCCATTGTATCAGTTTTTCCCGAAAGTCCGGTGATATTTACATTTCGTGTAACCTTTGCATCATAGGAATTAGCACGAACGATCTCGCTCAAATCAATGCCGGTAGCTTCCTTCATTGATTCAAACAACTTGGTCATTACGATAGGCACATTACTTGATACTGCATCTATCCCGGTGCTATCACTGCCACCGATAATAGTAATCTTATCAATTTGCGAAAGTGGTTCTGCAATTTTACCAGCAATCTCCGGAAGAACCTTAATCATCATTTCTGCTACAGCCGCACCGGTATATTTCTCATATGCTTCGGCTTTCTTCTCCATCGCTTCAGCTTCTGCTATACCCTTAGCTCTGATCGCCTCGGCTTCAGCCTGTCCCAGGCTTTGAATACCGCGAGCTTCCTGTTCCATACTAAAAAGTTCTGCCTCTGCTTTTGTTTTCTGCGCACCTGCTTCTTGCTGGACTTCGAATTTCTTTGCTTCCGCTTGCTTCTGGCGTTCATACAACTCTGCGTCTGCCTTCTGCTGACGAGCAAAGCGTTCTGCTTCTGCTTTCTTACGTACTTCGGCATCAAGGGACTTCTCCATAACTTCTGCTTCTTTTTGTTTTAACTGAATCGCCTTTTCCTCTCTGGCAATATCAGCTTCGGCAGAAGCTATTTCAATCGTTTTACGCTGCTCTTCTTTCTGAATAGCATAAGCAGCATCGGCTTCTGCGCGCTTGGTATCGGAAATCTTCTGTAACTCCGCCTTTCGCATTTCCAGTTCGTTATTCTTAATCGCAATCTCACGGTCAGAATTGATTTTAGCATCATTGGCCTGGCGATCCGCTTCTGCTTTTGCTACGGCAATCTCCTTATCTGCTTCCGCTTTTGCAATTGCGGCCTTTTTCTTGATCTGTGAAATGTTATCAATACCCAGGTCATCAATAACACCGTTATTGTCAGCAAAATTCTGGACATTGAAGCTTACGATATCAAGTCCCATGGCTGCCAGATCCGGCATAGCATTCTCTTTTACCAGTTCAGCAAACTTCTGGCGGTCGCTGACCATTTCTTCCAGTTTCATTCGGCCAACGATTTCACGCATATTACCTTCCAATACTTCTCTGGCAACCCTGCCAATGTAATCTATGTTCTGATTAAGAAAATTCTCAGCTGCCAAGGCAAGTCTTGTTGGTTCACTGCTGATTTTTATGTTTACAGCAGCGTCTACCTGTATATTAATATAATCTGCAGTCGGTACCGCAGTAGATGTTTTCACATCAATTGGAATCAATCGCAGGCTGAGTTTATCCATTCGTTCTAAGAACGGAATCTTAATACTGGCCTTGCCGATGACGATTTTTTTTCGCAAACCGGAGATAATATATGCCGTGTCTGTCGGAGCCTTTACATACCCTGTCGCGATAAGCAATATAAAACAGATAAAAACACCAATACCAATTACTGTAGCAATACTGATTCCTGAAATAAAACTCATAAAATTTCTCCTCTTTTCTTTTTCAACTTTTTACGTTGATCTAAAACAATTATGTGATTAATTTTTTATATATTGGTTTTTTATGCTAACGAAAAAAGGAACCTTAAAAGGCTCCTCTTTTGGAGTATGTAAAATTAGCGCGGATATCTTATTAGCACATCTGTTGTGGTAATGTTGCACTTTTGGCCAGAAAAATCTTCTGATGAATTTTCCAGATACAAGCCTGCCGCATATGCTACGCCAGGTGCCATGAGACCAGCAAATGGATGCGTAATATAACCTGTCATGTCAATTAGTTCTTCACATTCTGATTGAATTACCTTTACACGCTCGTTGACTGGAATATTAGTACTTCCTGCCATGATTTTTCCCTCATCTTCCGGGATAACAATTACTATATCGCCTTCAACCAGATCTATTCTTTCTGTGTTTTCCAGAAGAACGCCGGCAACTCCTGAGTGGAATGGATGCATGATATAACCAGCCCTTCCAAGTAATTTTCTGTTTTTAGAGTCAATAATAACAACTCTTTCATTTAAATCAATATTTGTTGTTCCCGCTTTCATAATTACATCTCCTTCTCTTTTCCTTTATTTGTTATCGTAATTATGTGACAAGATTTAGAGGTGTAATTACCAAATTCCGATGACATTAGTTCCTTTTTCATGCTTGACCAACTCAATCTCATGCATTCCGGGACATAATCCTGATGCAGATAATGCTTCACGAAAATGTTTCATATTGGAAATGCATCTTTTCAATTTACTTGATTATGATTACATATGACAATACAACTGGTCTTGTAGAAATTAAGGAATGTTTTCGATGTTTTAAAAATTTCAACAAAAAAAAGAACTCCCTCATGAGAGTTCCTTTCGCCGTCTGGATTCCTGCGCAAGATATAAATTGTCTTTTCGCATGATTGTATATAGCATTGCCACACCTCTATTGAAAGCTTGTTTGGATTTTGCTCAATCTTTGACTCCTAATATATCATCGCTCCAATCCAGTAGTTTCCATCCTTTCCAAGAATATACAGGATTTTTTTCTCTCTTTCCCTGAGCTGTCGATTTAATCATTGAAAAACCACTCCTGGCCTGTTCGACAGTTCCATCAAACAAATCCTGATGTGTTCTTATGAAATGCTTTAAATTCTGACACTTGTATATAGTTCCGTCATGTGATTGTATCTCCCAGTATTTTGAATTTACTTCCTTTTCTCCTGTATGCGCTTTGGCAAATGCTTCGCCAGCAGCCCGCAGATTTTTGAGAGTATTTATATGTGCTTCATCCGTGCCCATATTTTTTCTATTAATTGTAGAGCATTCTTTGGAGCAGCACTTCCTATTATTACTTTGGGGATCTGGAAATTTTTCACCACATACAACGCAGGTTTTCCACTGTTGACGATACTTTATACGACACTCTATTGAGCAACAAATTTTATTTTTCTTATATTTCTCGCCACATACAACACAAGTTTTCCGCTGTTGTTCTCGATGCTTTTCAAGACACTCTGCTGAACAACATATCTTATTCTTCCCCTTTGGTCTATCACATACTGCACAATTATTCGTATCCATTTTTTCCCTCTGTAACATACCCTGCTATTTAGCCTGACAGCTGAAAGTGGATGTTTCTCGCTCAAAATCCTAATTGTATTATACAACTCATTCAGATGGGTTACAAGACTTAGATATTTCATCTCGCTACCTTAGGGGGAAAAGAATTCTTGTCAATGAGTCGTTAATGCAGGGAGAGATTTCTCCCTCCCTGCCAGGTTTTACTCCAGTAAATTTCCTTCATATCTTACCGCTGATACCTTACTATACATATCCCCATCCACATAATACTGTGTCTTATCGGAATACACTTCATAAGGAACTGGGTTGCTCTTTACATAACCATCTGGAGCCTTAATCTCTGCAAGAACGTATACACCTGCACCAATCGGCTGTGGTGTAATAAAATACCCAGTATTCTGGTCAGCATAAAGCTTATCCGCAGCACTTTCCTCGCTGGCAACAAGCACATCATTAAGCGTTGCATACACCGTCATCTGACCGGTTTTAGCTCCTACACTGTCCGTAAGCATAATTCTCTCACTTTCCACGCAAATCGGTGTACCTTTTTTCACGCAGCCGGTATAGATCGGATCGGCAAGTGTACCCTTTTCTGTTTTCGTTAATTCGGTAGCGTACATTGCTTCTAAGAATTCCTTCGTTCCTACAATTATGGTGTCCTGTAGATAGAATCTGGCATCACCGGGTTTAAATTGTGCCAAAAACCGGGAGCGCTCTGCGGTATCCGCGATTAATTGGGCATCCTGCTCAATCTCCGCAAAGGAATTATAGCGGGAACCTGCGTATAACGCAAATATTGCATTGTCGTGAATGATATATTCGCCCGTTTCGGAATCCACCTTGTTGATTCTAAGCCGCGCCGTATAGAACGAATCCCGTACATTGATATAGGCATAGCCGGTAAAGTCTGCTGCTGAGTAATTCTCCAGGCCTGCCGGCTCTATAAGTGTCCACGGTACTAACATTGGTGCGTATTTTTTGTCGTAAGCAGTCAATTGTCCCGTCATGGTGTGAATATCATCTTTCCACTGCATACCCGACACGTTATTATCATTGGTGGCACCGCTTTTATACATGATATTGTCTGCCTTACCCTCATCTTCTGATATGGATGCATAGAAAAAGCGATGAACTAAAGCGGTTCCTGCGTAAGTTGTTCCATTTGCGGTATCAATGTCATTCGTCTTATCAATTGCATTGTAGTGGCTGTTATCATTACCACCATTCTCAATTCCGATGTTTTCATTACCCTCAGCTCCGCGATGCTTTGTATTATAGTAATCCTTTAACGGATCGTAAACATCCTGTGTTATTCTAACCCCGGCATAATTGTAATTCCCGGCTGAATAGGTAATGCTTCCGGTTAACTTATCAATATCTAATCCGTACTTATAAACTTCGAAATCGCCGTTGTTATTGTGAGCCCTGATAACATACTGTCTTTCATCCTGTCGATTATTATGTGCCCATTCATCCCCGAAACGAATCAGATAATTGTCTGCTTTCGCCTGTTCTTCGGTTGTCATGGAATAATCATAGTAATAATGTGTGTGATAATTATCATTTGTATCATTGCTCTGGCTCGGATCATATACGCTTGGTACGATAACCTCTTTCGGTTTTTCGATGGTATAGCTGCGATTTTCAAAATCATTAATTACTCCATCGATTCGTTCCGGCTGTTGCTCTACAATTACGTAAATACCGTATGGCAGGTAAGAGGAAGTATTATAATGTTCATCTACGGCACTGGTATCTATTGACAAAGTTGTATAATCACCATCGGCACCACCATTCTCTACACTATCCCATTCCACTGCATAAATAGTATCCAGATCGAAAACATAGAACGGTTTCAAATAGTTATAGGCCTTGGCAATGGCGTTAAACAATGCTTCATCATAAATCGCTTCATCATAATCAATGGTACCGGTTGACCTGGCAATATCTTCATCAACACCGTTATTTATCATAAGTTTCGCCGCTTCATCTTCTAAATACCATTTTGCCGCAAACTGTCTCACAGCATCCGATGCATCGGCATTGGCTTTTGCAAATGCCGAAGTGCTCTTTTGCGTTTCCGTATTTATTTCATTATGTTCTGCCGGATAAGTTTCATAATCAGCACGATTGCCAAATATGTTTTCACGAATCCAACGGAACGGTTTAAACGATGTATCCCTGTCACCGCCAGCTGTGTTATCAGAGTCAACGCCATCGGTATTTGCCAATGTATGATCTGGATCGGCATCATCTTTTTGATATTTCTCATAATGTGTTTCAAACCAATGCTGTCCCGGATAATTCGACATAGAAGAACCGGTATAGGTAGAATGCATATCGTCATCCCAAATATCGGTGTTGGCAGCTAAAATGGCATCAAAGAACTTTTCGTAGTTATATTGTTCAACATTGCGCGTGCCGGTGCCATCTTCCATCAGAGTCAGGCGGGTTTCAAGTAACCTGGTATATCCGCTATTCTGGGAACTGTTAATTTTATCAGATTGCGCTACGTTTACATTCTTTCCGTCGTAGCTATACAATGCTGCATTTGAATCAACTGCTTTACCGGAAAGATCGCCGGCACTTCCGTCACTCTTCATTCTTTGGGAAGTGGAGTATCCTTCCAACTCACCAACATTATTGGATATACCAATCTGTGGATCATTGTAATCATCCCATACGTTGTTTGCCTGAGCCGATGTCGTCATGGAACCCGTATTATGGGTTACTTTGGTATAAATCTTCTGAACATTCGTTGATTCCAGTGAGCCTTCATCAGAAACAATCCTCTTTTCAGGGAAATCAGAGATGTCTCCGTTGTATGCCGTGTCGTACTTCCAGATAAAGGTATCATGATTACCATCACCATTGGTGTCCTGATATACCGGTGTCATGGAATTCCCATTTCGATCCAGCCATACGATGTTACCATCATTGTCACGATACAACCGCTCAAGATTGCTCTTTAAGTAAGCCTTGAAGCGGAAGTTTGGAATGTTCCTTGCCGTTTCATCAGCAGAATCCCCATTGAGTAGCTTCGTTAACCAGTCTGTCATGTGATTGCCGGAAGAAAGATTCTCAGAATGAACCGCCGCATATGTGTCATGAGCATATGCAATTGTCTTTGCTTCCTCGGTTGTGCGTTCCTGATTGCAATGACCACAAATGCCAATATTGTCCGAATTCTCATATCCGCAGTTTAAACAGTACCAAACTGTTTTCGTTTCCTGCAGGGTTTGGATATCCTTTGTAATCTTTATTTTCTGACGAATCGGACGCTCGCTGATACCGATTGGAGCCAAAACAGTTCCCGCATCGGAGATAATCTCCTTGTCATTTAAGTATGGCAGCATTACAAACTCCACATAACTCTCACTGCTTCTTGGTGTCGGAGATACGGAAATGACACCATTGTTCTTCGCTAGTTCAATATTGATATCGGCGGTTGCGTCGGTACCGTAAGTAATCTTAAATAACACATCTCCGTCGGTAACATCCATATGAATTACATATTTTGTGCCATCATAGGTTACGTCCTGTACTGTTTCCAGCATTTCCTCGGTTACATAGCCGCCCGGCACTTCAACTACCCGGGTCTCCTTTCTGGTAGCCAGTGAGCCATCAGATGCCCTGGCCTGCTCGGTACCGTCATAAATCCAGTAGGATTCTGCCATTTCTGCCACCGTGGTTAAATCCATCGTTGCAGGATAAGTATAATCGGCAGCAGTCAAAACTTTTCTATTGACAATCGCGCTTGTAATAAAGCCGTTTAATTCTGTATAGGATACCATTTCAGCCTTGGTATAAGGAATATAGACGAAGCCAGTTGTCGTTCCACTGCTAAGATTCATGGAAATTGCCTGTTTTACATACAAAATTTCATATACTTCATCATACACGCTTGCCAAGGCGGTATTTCCGTTTACATATGCGTAACGAACAACTGCATAGGTATTTCCGTCAATCTCTGCCGGTCCTTCAACCGTAATTCGATTAAACGCCTCCATGCCGGCCGCAATCATACCATCGTGCAGACAGGCTGCCCAATCATCCGCCGCTGCACCAGTCAATTCAATTAATGTCCATGGTGCGTTTTCTGGCGCTTTCGCTCGTGATGAACCCATTGCCCAGTCCGCATCCAACAGGAAGTCCTCTACCGTTGTTGAAATTGATCCGGCAAAGGTAGGGATTGAAATCCTCATGGAGTTTTCCGGTGTCACTGATAAATTTCTTTCCTTGCTTTCTGATACCGCATTTACTACCGTGGTTTGACCATTTGGAAGTGTAATCGTATCACCAACGCTTGCGTAGACTAATTTGCCATCAATCAAGACCGGCTGACCGGCGGTACCGATGACTGGAACTTCAACTTCCTGCGCTTCGGTATGGGTAATTGAATCATCCCATCTGGTTTGAATTGTGAAAGTAGAGAATGCTGCGTTGGCCGGAATGTTATAAAGCGTAATGTCGTAGCCGTCAACCGTGCCGTTTGAAGTAACTGTGAAACGGTTCTCTTTCTTATTCACGTCCATCATTAAAGCCGCCGTAACTGCCACGGTACCTTCGGAAGTAACGATGTCGCTACTGTTCAACTCCTCGCCTGTCAAGGCACCGTTCGTAAACTGATTATCCTTGCCAACGACAGATAACTCATAACCCTCCGAGCGAGAAAGCTCTTTAATATAGTAACGAGCAGTTGCGTTTTCCCCATTTGCAAATAACGGTCTGCCAATCCAACAGTTTCCATTATTTCCGTCATTATTACTGATTGGATAATAACCGGTTGTTTCACCTTCCCTGTAAGTGTCATCATAGCCCTGGTTGGAGGAGTGCTTGTTGAAGCATTCTGCCGTATGGCTACCATTGCTTCCAGAGGTATCCGTTAGATCATTACCATTACCGCCGGTAATTTCGGAATTATCCAGATTGTGGCCATAGAATTCTTCCATGTCGGATTCTTTAGCAGCTGATTCATCCTCAGCGATGTGCAGGTTCCTCGGTGCCTGATTTGCCCAACCGCTTTCAGATCTTATAATAGCACCTTTGGCGTAATCGTAAATATAGCCAGGAGCTTCCGTAACTACCATGAAGGAAGCGTCACCGTTTCGGTCGGTCGTTGTCACGGCAACCAAATCGCCCTGTTCGTATACCTTACCGGTCTTTCCATCGGAATGCACGATATCCTCGGCAGCAAATAATCCATATACTGCGCCTTCGATTGTGCCGTCACCATTACTTTGACCGTAGCTATCATATCCATCTTCTTTCGCCTGCAGGTCAATGTCACGCTTATTGAAGTGAATTTCGCCCTCGGTTCTGTGGTTATATAAGATAAAAGTCCAATCAAGGATATCGGAGCGATTAAGAATTACCTTATTTGCTTCGGATGACAATAGTTTTATCGTATTTCTAAGACCGCTCCCTACAGAGCTGCTGCTACTACTTCCATCATCATCATCGTCGTCGTCACTCGCCGATACCATGCTGCCACTAAAAAGTATAAGTTTGGTTGCATCACTTTCGGTTCCAATATGAAGAAATGTTTTTACCGTCTCTACCGCTTCCTCTACTAATCCCGTCCATGTCCAAGTGGATTTAGTTCCTGATAAGTCCTTTTCACCAGCAATGTCTGCTCCATCTGCATCAGAACCGGTTGCTTTTGTTACCGAAAGAAGACTTAGTTTCACAATACTATTGTCACTGCCAATTTCATAATCTTCCATTTGATCCGCAGCAACTTCATCATAATCCTCATCGGCATCACTTGTAGTTTCTGCATCAGAACCGGTTGCTAATTTCACGAAGTTTGCTGCTCTTGATTCTGTTTTCGTGGTAGCCGGTATAATGTCTGCTTCTGCACTTTCACCAGGTTCCACGATAGAGGCCATGGAGCGATAGCTGCTGAATAAATCAGCATCGTCATCATTGCTACCGTTTCCACCTGAGGAGCCACCTTTATTATGACTTAGGCCGTTTTCGTTATAATCTTTAAACTGACTGGATGTTACGATGCGCCATTCAAGTGGAATGTCATCAGTGTGCAATCCATGCAGGATATATCCGGTTCTGGCTTTTGTTTCTTCTGCGGAATAATCATAGGTTAGAGAAATATAATTGATGTAGAAAACATCCCTGTCTTCTTCCAATGCCGTTTTTGCAATGTCTCCCGGCGTAATGCAGTGGAAGAAACCGCCCTCGGTTGCCAACTGGTCACATTTCTGAACTTCTGCGTTCCATGCGCCCCAAGCTTCTCTATGCAGACGCTTGTTTTCCTCAATCGCCGCATCGATTTCATCCTGATTCGTTACGTCTCCATCATCATCCGTCTCCTCTTCGGGAACTTCAACGTAATCAATTACTGGTGCCGGATGACCGGTACAGTAACCTTTCTGATATTTGTATCGATATGTATCGCCATGTGCTGAATCTCCAGAGTTATTTCCATAGTTATCGCCGTAATACAAATGACCATCGGCACCAGTGACATTGGTATCCTTGCCACATGCATCACTCCATGGGTCATCCCAACGCGTAAACTGCGTCCCCTTGTCATTTCCCCAATTATATAAGGTTACCTGGGATGCAACAAGTGCGCTGTCATTATACCCGGAATAATTTTCATCAATCGTATCATGAGAATCGCCCTCTTCCCATTCGGTTACTACAAAGGTACCCTGGCCGTTTAAACTTCCCTGTGGGCCAGTGTCATCCAGATTGGTAGATGGTAACTGTGAATCCAATGTATCCTTCTCCAAAATATCAAATACCGCACCTTCCAGTGCCTTGCCAGTTTCTGAATCGAATTTTGCCAGATCCACATTGTAATCGCTCTGCCAACCTTCTTCGTGTTTAAAGCGCTTCACTTCCACAGTGCCGTCACCTGCAACTATCCCGGCGCGTACCAGAATTTCGTTACCACCAGCCACGGCGAAGAATGTTTGGCAAAGATCAAAACTACCTGCCTTGGGATCTGACAATGGATATTTTTCTAAACCTTTGTTATCCAATGCCCGCGACCAGCATTTGAACGTTGCCAGTTTGGAGTTATTGCTTGCGATGAAGAATGCATTCTCGTCCCCTATTTCACTGACCGTCATTTTCGCAACAATTCCGTCATCAGGAGCAATGCCCGTATCGGAAGTAAAGGTATATGTCAGTACTCTTTGAATGTCATCATAGACGTATCCCTGATTTACCCAGTCACCAAATGTGGTAACGTCAAAACGCAGGATGCCATTGAATATCGCTCCATCTACCGGTGTATATGGGTAACTGACGACAACCGAATAGTGATCGCCATCCTCACTGATTTCGTATGCGTAATCCGGAGACGCCGAGTGTAAGGCAATAGCCGTGTTCGCCGCTCTCCATGTGCAGCAAAACAAATACTCCATATAATTTAGCAACTGTACCGAATCACCAACCAGTACGATTTTCATTGACTCCAGTTCGGCCTTTACTTTAGGATTGTCTGCGACATCATTCTGGATTCTTTGTACAAGCACGTTGTTCCGGTACTGCTGCAGCGCAGCACTCATATCGTTCATATCAAATCCGCTGGTTTCTACGCCATAAACGATTGGGAATGTTGCCAGGAATTCGGCGGCACCATTGTAATTCGGTGCTACTCCGCCGAAAACATCATCACCAATGGCTCCTTTTCCTTTTGTTTTGTTATCCGCAAGTCCAATGGCACACACCATGAGATAGAAGTTAAATATCCGTTCTTCTTCGCTACTTCCTTGTACCCAATCAGGAATATTATTTTCATCCCAATAATTTTCAAAGAAAAATTGAGTACCACCCCATAGATCGGCACCTGGCAGATGTGCTGTTGAGCAATAAATCAAGGAACCCTTGAAATTTTCAAAATCAGATGTCGGACTATCACCGGATTCAATTGTATCCATATATGTTACGCCGGTATATGGGAAGGTATATAGTGGTCCTGGGTTCCAGGTGGCATGCATCAATCCTAGATTAGTAGGCTTAATACCCTCTTTAAGTGTTTGCTTATTTACATAACTTAATGCTTTTGCTTCAACTTCCTGGCTCCACGAATCACGCGCACTTCCCATTACCCAGGATGGTGGATTACTTTTATAAGCTTGAACTACATAAGAAGCACACGCTGCCACCACAATACAACATGCCAAAATAAAGGCCGTTGTTCGTTTGCTTAATCGTTTCCATTTCATTAATTTTCCCCTTTCATCGAAACTCTTTTCTGATAGTAATTATGGATGGATTTTATAATGAATTGGTCACTGTATTCTTTTGCACACAAAAAAAGAAGCCTTTGAAAGGCCTCTTCTTTATATTTTAATCCTCAACAGCAATAGATAATTGCCCCATTCCACTTTTATAATCAACAGAATTAGAAGATATTTTTAATGTTTTTCCAGCCGTCGAGATACGAAATACGAAAGCTTCATTTTGCGCATACACATGCACATCATACCCATTGTTCTGCAGATATTTTGCCACCTTGGTAACAGTACTCTCATTCTTCACATCGTTATTGCTTAAACCATCAAAAGCCCGGTCAAATGACAGCGTTGCTCCTTTTACTGTTCCATTATTATCGTTAAAAAAGATAATAAATGATTCGTTTCCATACTTATACGATGTAACTCCCGAACCATCGCTTGTACCGTCACTCACAACAGCCTCATCTCCAAACATGGCTTCAACATCCGCTCTGGTCAGATTCGGCAAGTCATAAATTAAATCGCTTAAGCCATTGGTATATCCATAGTCACTCAGACTCTTGGTACTTCCGGCTGTTACATTTACATTAGCGATACTCTGCGACTGCGCCGCTGCTGTCTGCGTCTGTATGATGCCATTCTCGATCCATGCGCCGCTTGTATACACTGTGTAACCATCTGGGGTTGTTGTATCCGTCAGGATATAGCCGTTTCCATCGAAGTAATAACATTCAGCTACTCCGTCCTGATTATCATCAATCCAGTGCCAGCCGTTCTCCATCCAAGTGCCGTCGTTGTTATCATACCACCATCTGGCTTTTTCGCCATCAAAACCGGTCTGCCATCCTGCAAGCGCCGTTACACTCATTATCATCGTCATAATCGCTGCCATTGCAGCTGTCATCATTTTTCTTGTCTTCATATTAAATTTCTCCTCTTCCATTTTTCATGTAATAACCATATTCTACTACAAATATCCCTTCTTATCAAACAGTTTGTATCTGCGGATATTGAAAAGCATTCGTTTTTATCCATCTTCATTTTAACCTTCTGTGACCATACAAAATTTATTGAAATGCGATTAATACAGAAGGAATTCTTCATTTTTCTATCTGGCTCAATTTCTTCATATGCTTTCGAGGAAATTATGTATATGGGAATTGTTTGATAAGGTATAAAAAAGAAATCCTCCGCTGAGAACTTCTTTTTTTAATGGCGGATATGTATCCATCCGTCCGCCGAAGACAATAATATATCACATTTGGTTTGTTTGACAATTTTCGGTCTGTTCCCCAAAATGTCTTTTAATCTTTTTCTGTGTATAGTAAGCCGGATACCACCTTTACTATCCTTGTAAAGTAATCTCTGATTTCCTCGGTGCTAACAAAGAATCAGCCTTTTCCAAGTCGTTCCTTTGCGAAATTCAAACTGCCTCTTCCAGAAAAGCAATTAAATCACCTACTGTAATATTACTCAGAGTGCGTCCTCTATATGCATGAACAATGGTACTAACAATTCCTCTACTAATAAAACTTTCGGGATCTGCATAAGGAACGATGAATCCCTCACTCGCGCCTTTTTGAAAAGCAGAGAAATCAAATTCAAAACATTGCGAACTAAATAACAGTTGACTCTTTGGCAATACACGCAAATAACTTAATGCAGCAATCAAGAAAAATGGGTCATCGATCACATCGTCAGTTTTACTAAGGATTTTACGCTCACAAAAAGGAAAAGGTGCGGTTCTCTGTTCTGATTCATCAAAACTGGTTATTGAAACAATCTCATTCTTGCTATTTTGAATTATATTTCTCACCTCATCTCTGAAAATCTCAATTATCTATGAAGATAATGTCCTGCAATTTCCCCTATCCGGTTATGTCCCAAGTACCTTGATACAATCTGCATAGCAGCCTTATCATACGTGACGCCAACGAGTTCCCTACGGCAATGGTATTGCTCTGATTTCGGTATCTCATCCCGAGCAAGTCGTTTGTACCATGCCATGGCATAATCAGCCCGATAGCTGTCTATATCAGCATGTGAGCTCACGTGAGGCCATACAAGTCCGTCTCCGGCATTGCGACAGTATTTCGCTATCACGTCCTCATAATCCGGCAAAACGGGGACATTACGCTTCTTGCCGCCTTTCCCCACAATATTCATGAGCCAATATTGTCCATCATTATCACACACGAGTTGATTTCCATGCAGCTGCTGCAGTTCTTTGTGATTTCTTAGTCCGGTTCCACGGCAGAAAGCAATCAAGTCTTCATTTCTGGTTTCTGAAAAATGCTTGTCACTTTTTTTAATACCCCTGGAGCGTGTGATGTCTGCACGTCGGCGATCCGGTGTGACAATGCCAAGTTCTGCCGTCGTACAGCTATAGAGCTTTGCTATTGCAGCAGCTTTCAGCTTCAGAGTGGATGGAGATTGACCCTTTTGCTGGAGCATAGCGATATATGCAGCTGCATATTGACGGCAATCTTCCAGCATTCGACAACCATAGACATCGCGGCACCACAGCACGAAGTCACAGCCATGACGCAAGTATGCTTTTCGGGTATCGTAACTATAAATATAATTTCCGGCAATATGATTCAGCTTATCTTGATGCTTGCTTTGACCATATCTGGTTATGCTATTTAACTTCTCCTTGACCTGATGTACTAGTGATGCTGGTCTATTCCGATTCCGAGCCATATGTTATCCCCCTTTATTCTCACCAATTCTTTTTGCTAAAATCAAATCCCTCATAAAATAGTTATATGTTTTTGCTACATATCCGTTTGCTAGGGCAAACTGTTAGCAAGGTATTAATATGTTCACTCATTATGTTAATACTAAACAAGGATTATCCCGGCTTATCACCGGAAGAGTTTCACTTACAACGCGATTATGTATTAATCCCGAACCCAGCATTTCATTTCAGTACAAAAATTTATGTCCATTCAACCACTCACCACCTGTTTTAGCTAATGATATGCGATATAAACACCGCATGAACCATATCCTGGGATAGTCCCCTGGAAGGGACTGTTATTACTGCGTTAATTCACACCAATTCCCAAACCGTGAAATCATTAAAACGCTCTTCCAAAAACTAACTAAATCATCTGCTGTAGTATTACTTATTTTCTTTATTAAAGATTGTTTAGGTTGTATGTGCAATTTCATCATATTCATTTAATAGGTGAATCAATTCATCTTTAGTTACTCCAATTTTTTCAAGAGGAAGTTCTGATAAATCCAATTGAACCATTTCCGATAGATGGTCAAATCGCAATTGTAGTGTATGTTGAAAATTGATGTCTTTTTCTTTTAAGGATGCTTCAGAAAATAAAAATACTAATTTTATAATATCAGAAACATCTTCACCATTCACCCAAATGATTGCTGTATTTTCCGATAAAAGAACGTGTTTTTCAATAATATGTTTTGCGAAATCTTTAATAACCATATCAACTTCTGATGCTTTTATCATCTTCTTTACTTCAACTTCTGGGCTGCCTATGCTGCCTGCCACAACGGCTACTACCATCAGCACCGTAACACCAGACACCATCAGCAATAAAACACAAAACATTACATCAATTAATCTCATTTTTATCTTCCTCCGTCAAATTTTAATTTAACCGTTCAAGCAAATAATCTAACCTATCACTTTGATTATATAAAAATCCATACCGTACAAGAGTAAAGGCTAAATAGCAAGTTCCAATATCGCTCCCTTGATAAATACCATTAAAATTTGCCGCAACATCGAAACTGCAAACGATAGTTCCACCAATAATTTCGCCATCATTGTTCTTAAAGTATCGTTTTTCTATGATGGACATTTCGCATTCGTCAAACACAATGTTTAATGCATATTCCAATTCTTGGAGATTTCGCTTGCCTTTGTAATATTCATACTCCCAATCATCATCACCTTTATAAGTCCATCTGGGATGACAAAAATATCTATCTAATATCTCTTTGCGTTTATTAAATTCCGAAGATACCATTACTTCACCTCCCTCAAAAATTAATTTCACCTTTCTCAAAAATTAATTTAACTTGGCAAATTCCCAGCAATGGAATATAATTGCTTGCAATTGTCCTGACAGTGCTTTGAGTTCCTCCCATGCCGACTTATTATTTTTCCTAACATTTTCATCTGCAAATTTCACACTCTCGGTAGCTAAAAAGTTTTGTATATTTAAAATCTCTGCATATTTCACATCTCCTAACGTTTCCGGTTGCTCTGACAAGTCAAAAAACCCTTTATGCGGTTTGTATTCGGTGATTATCTTTTTAACTTCTGATTTTTTCATTCAAACCTCCAACTTTAATTTACCAGAATACAAATCTTTGCAACTTCATCCAACTTAACCAGTCCCCTTTTCTGTAATGCCCGGAGTGTTTTCACATCACAGTGCCAGACAGGAGCATCACCCATATAACGACCACCATTATAAAGCGGCTTTAATTCAACTCCCGCCCAACTCCAAAAGCCACCGTCATAACGAATAAATTCACCAGTGAATCTAAGCTTTTCAAGCACTTCCAACATTTTTACTGATAAATTCTGCTGAGTTTTGACTGGAATAGCATCAAAGCTGGTATTGAGTACACTACATGCTGTACATACGCCCGTTACACCATCATCAGCATTATCAAAATATTGTGCAGCTTTTATGTGTGCATCCACTTCTGAATCAGCTTCTATCTGATATTTCCACCCATGTATTTGAGTTACAGCAACATCGTATAACATCTAATTACCTTCCTTTCCAATAATCTAATTTTATTCTTCTATGAAATAACAAGATGGGTGATATTGCAAAAGTAATTCAACTTTATGTTTTTTCCCTGCCAATGTTAAATAGTGGTAAGTTGTTCTAGCTAAGCCATTATCATTTGTCACCATTTCACCATGGTTTAATCCCCAATAAAAACAACATTTTTCATCGCTAAATATGTCTTTATTCCCGTTGTATCCTTCCTCACAATACTTTAGTAAGTATTCTTCACACTCGTTAATTTCTGCTTCTGTTGCATCTTCTATAAATGGTTTTAGGTGTGAATAACCTCTTTCCAATAATTTTTCTAATGACATTTTAGGAATATTACTATTTAAAAGTTTCTGTAATTTATTCGCTACCATTTCTTTATTACTAAAATCAAACATTTTTTCTTCCATCACTTTTTCTCCTGAATTTTAATTGGCTTGCTTTTTCTATTTCCTGCGTCGTTGTTCTTTTCTGGCAGAAGCAAGCATTTTAACAACTGTATCACAGGCTTTCGACTGCTCTTCATTATATACTCCACCGTTTTCCATCGCCTCCAATGCCACGCTTAAGGCCTCAATTTGGTCTTTGCTTAGATACATTTAATATCCTCCTGGTATAATTTTAATTTTCCTCATAAAGGTTTCCAATTACCTCATAATCCCGTCCATGTATTGATATATCATCTTGACTATCAAGGGTTATTGGAAAAAGGCAATCCATTGCTATTACATCATATCTGCCTTTAGTATCATTCCATACTACACAACTATGGAAGAATGCCGCGCCTCTCTTATCGCATTTGACGATATCCTTCTCCCAGATTCTTTTTTCGTCCTTATCATGCAGGCCAGTAAACTGACAAACAGTTTTGGGATCTACCTCAAAACAGAAAGTTTCCCGTTGTAAACCGGAATCATTGCTGTAATAGTTAAATCCTTGTATGTAGCAAGTCTCTAAATCTCTATCCTGTGACAAATCTCCCTCTATCCATTCGCCTGTATCCTTGCGCTTAGCCTTAAATAATATCTCCCTCATATTACTCCTTCCCTGGCCACTGCCGGATAAAGTTAATTTGTTCACTCAACGCTATTTGAGCTGCTTTAAGAAATCTAAACTGTTTTTCATTAAAGTGGTCTTTTCTTAATATTCCTCTTCCACCTGCACTTATTACAATACCCAGGGCAAACGATTGTTCTTCCACGTTTAATCTGTCAAAGTCTATACTGCCATCGTATACAGCCTTATGTATTTCATCCATTTTTTTAATTGTTAACCCCATAGGATAGTCTCCTTTCAGAAAGCATTTTTTCAATATCCATCCTGTACTGAAGCTCTCACGACTGAAGTCGCAAGGTTCTAAGGTACTGGCTCACTTCTACTGCCGGACGCTTTCAAGCTCCTGGCAGTCACTGGTGGGCTTCCCCTAGACTTTCATAGACAAGGCGGCCGCTACCGCCATTAACGTCCTGTAGGCTCACTTCAAAACCTTGGTTGTAATTCTGTTTATATTCCCATACTACTTAGCTGTTCCTGATCTAACGCTTTGATTCTGTCTATTTCCTTGTTATGCAGCTCTAAGAAGTTTGCAAAGGTTGCCCTGGCTCTGGTCACATCAATCTCTTTCAAGTTTTCTTTTGTATTCATGATGAGGAATGCCGAGTACATGTCTCTTTGGACATCTCCCAAGGGAAATCTATTCCAACGTGTTGACAACGGCTTTTTCTCATAGGTTTCTGTGAAGTGTTCAAATTGGCTGGCCTTCACTTTGTGGGTGTCTATTTTTTTAGGGCAAGATCTAAATATTTCAGCTTATTGTCGATCAGAGTTATCAGCAGACCCGGTGCCCAGTTTGCAATGGTTTTCCCAAAACGTTTCTTGCGGTTGGTTTTTCCTGTCTCCGCATTGACTGTCGTTTCTTTCGCCCTTCTTTGAAGCCCCTTGAAACTCATGGCTTCCACCCTTACATCCAGACCAAGGGAAAGGATGTAGTTGGCCAGCCTGTAATGGGACTGTTTTCTTTTTTCGGCGATGATCCTTTGGATTTCGGCAAGCTCCATCTTCGTCTTCAGGTAACCTTTGCTCCACACCCACTTTTCCCGGTTGTCTTTTTTTATCGTGCCGTCTTCCTTGTATTTG
>Ga0153942_1000017_pt1 | contig 90626 bp, 75 predicted proteins | sample TSNJ026MetaG_FD_104731 | JGI IMG/M metagenome (GOLD analysis project Ga0153942, IMG submission 104731) | Attine ant fungus gardens microbial communities from New Jersey, USA - TSNJ026 MetaG | ecosystem: Host-associated > Fungi > Mycelium > Unclassified | place: USA: New Jersey, Brendan T. Byrne... | reverse complement strand
TTAAATATAAATTCCTTTTTGATGCTGACTATTCTTTTATCTCAATTAAATTGTACGAGTTATTTTACAATAACTTTTTTAACAAGTAATTGGTTGTTCTATTTAGTTTTCAAAGATCATTTTTCGTTAAAAAACAAAGAAAGATTGTGAAGTTTTAATTCATTTTCATAACTCGTTTTTCCCTAACGACAAATAAGATAATACCTAATTATCAATAGCAGTGCAAGTACTTTTTTCTTTTTTTAAAAAATAATTTCAAAATTGAATTTTTAATGCTTTTTACACATTAAAAAGACAAAGATTTACATCTATCTAATAAAATACAAAGTTTACCACTTGCTCAATTTGTTTAATTGTTTCATAATAAGATTATTAATTAAAAGAGGGTGAAAGAATGAATTTAACTGAAGGAAAGATTATCACTTTAAGTCATGAAGGCAATGATGGTCGAATGTATAATCATCCTCATCTGGTTATTAGTGTTATCAACAAAGAAGCAGTTGTCCTACAAATAACAGCAATTAAATACGATGAAAATAATCAGCATCCCTACTTTTCTAATAAACAAATTGAAGAAGAGGATTACCAAGGTTTTACAGTTGATTTAACGACTGAAGAAGGAATGAAATACAATTCAGTTGTTCTTTTGCGATATGTCACCATCGTCGCTGAACAAGATCGCTATCGAATCGTTGGTGAATTAACTAATCTCGAAAAATTAATTCTAATAAATTGACGTTATTGAAATGAAGTAGAACCATTATTAAATGAATAATAAAAACCAAACAGATTTTTTAATGTCTGTTTGGTTTTTTGTTCATAAAATGGTGCGGGATAAGGGACTCGAACCCTTACGTACAAAGACGCTAGATCCTAAGTCTAGTGCGTCTGCCAATTCCGCCAATCCCGCATTGATAAGTGGTGACTCGCCGGGGACTTGAACCCCGGACCCACTGGTTAAAAGCCAGTTGCTCTACCAACTGAGCTAGCGAGTCGTACATACAAACAAGCAAGATTATAATAACACAAGTTAAAAGACATTTTCCATATCAAATTTTAATAAGATGAAAAGAAGTGAAAAAAGTAGCCTTAATCGTTTTTCGCTTTCAAATCATTGACAATTTGTTCCAAATTTATCACTAACTCTTGGTAATTTTCAAGGTCTCAACTATCTTTAGATTTTTCTCTGTCGAGAATTCAATCAGTTCTTAATCAAGTCAACAAATCATCAAAAGAAAATCTACAATTAAGTTCTTCGTATAAATCTAGATATTCAATTACTGAAAAATTTCCCATTCTCTTATTAACCATATAAATAAAGATAGAAAATAATCTTTCCTTTTGTATTCATTTGGAAATATTCCCGTAATCTTCTTTACCAAAATCATTCAAACTAAAAATATCAATTAGTTCTGCGGCAAGAAATTTTTTATCGCTAAATTTATCTTGCTCTAAATTTATGGTCTCAACGATTAAAGATAAATCGTAATGTTCTATCGACCTTAATTGTTTCATTTTAAACAAGGACATTAGAACCAATGAAGATGATTGAATAGAATCATTCATTCTATTCTGTTTTTGTTTAATAAAAATAGAATCACCAGGGAATATTTCGTTCTGTTTATTCGTTTTAATTTCTTGAAAAAAAGGATCATCAAACCAACCACTGTTTAAATCATCAGATGTGTAAAAAACATTTTCTTTACTATCATATGAGAAAGTAATCAAACTTAATTGATCCGATTCTCCTATTAAAAATTTAAAAATCAACTTCTTTTTTTCTCATTTGAAATTATCAAATATTTTTTTGTTAATTTTTAAAATATCAGAAAGATTATTGATTTTGTATTCATCATCAAAAGCATTTTGAAGTTTAAAAAAAACAAAAAATCGAATCATGTATATTATTATTGTTATATATTCAGGACTATAGTTATTTAACAAATTATTAGTTGAATCGGAAAAAAAATCTATTTTTTTAAAATAATTTTTATTAATTAAAAATGTATAAAAGAAGTGTAAGAAAATTTCATTGATTTTGATGTTATTTTTAAATCACAAAGAAATTAAAAACTCTTGCAAATTAAAAAGAGAGATTTTATTCGATGTTTCAAATAAATCTACTATTTTTTTAAAAGTGTCAATATTCCAACCAAAGTTTTCATTAGTTCTTTCAGGCATTATCAACTGGGAAAAAACATTGTAAACAATTTCACGCATTTCTACAGAATAAAACGTTCCCTTAAAAATAGAAATTTTATTCCCATTGTCATCACAGAGACCGCTTGGACTTATACTTAATTGTTTTTTCTGTTTAAAAAAATAAGTTGGTTGGTAAACTCTTAAAATAGCATAGTCTATTACCATATAAATAAAAAAATCATCATCTGAAAAAATAATCTTTAATCAATTAATATTTGTATTATTTTCTAATAACGAATGTATTATTGGAAAAATCATATTGATTTTTCTTACATTAAACTTTTTAATCATTAATTCTCAATAATGCTTGTTAATTTGATTATTGAAAAATTCTTCTATTTTATTTTCATAATTATTTAATTTTCCATATTTTTTTAACGCAGAGAAAATCAAGTCCCTAGCCTGCAAATCATTGATAGCAGCTTCATAAATGAAATCAAAATTTTTATTATAAAAATCAATTAAATTTTCTTCATAATCAATCGACAAAATGGATGAAAAATTCCTACTTCTTCTATTAATGAGATTGCGCTGAGAAAAATAACTACCAACATTATGAGGACTATTTCTAGAAATTGATGGTATATAAAACCCTATTTTATCAATTCCGTCTTCTATATTTTTTAAGTTTCTATTTAATATTTCAAATTCTTTACTTATTTTACTTAATTCTTCATTTTTTTCCTCTCCTGACTTTTCTTCATAGTTAGTAACGGCTACAATCGAGCAAGAAATAAATTTCTTTTTCCTAAATAAATTTATTAGACAATGATTTTTATTTTTCCTTAAAAAAACACTAATCATTTTATCTCTAAACAATGAAATTTCATTTGTGATATTCCTTTTAAGAGAACTATCTTGTAATCTATCTAAATCATCAAATATAATTATCAAATTTTCAAAGTCAACAAAATGTTTATTTGATATTTCATTAATGTTTCTAGAATTAAAATTAGTTTTTAACACATAGGTAACGTTATACAAGACTGCAATTAATGAAGTAATGGTGATAGCAAAAATCAAATAAATTGGTCAGTACTTTTGATTACTTGTCCCAAAGAATATTCCCATTAATCCACCAATTAAACCTAAATAAGGAACTAAAACGTAAACTCAAAAATTCACTAACAATTGATTAAGTTTATACATGAATCGGGACCACTGAGAAAAAATCTTTTTTTGTATAAACTCACAGAAAATGCTCCCAGAAAAATTATTTTGAATTTCAAAACAATTTAAATAAATAATTTTTCGATAAATTTGAAATTTCAATTTGTTAATCTTATCTTCATTATCTTTTATTAGTTTTTCCAATTGATAAACTCAATTATTATGATTTTTTATGTCTAATTTTAAATTTGAAATTTCTTTTCTCTTGTTCTTGTTTTCTTTCTGCAAGTTTTTAATGTTTTTCTTTATCCGTCTAGTTTGACGATTAGATAACTTATTATCAATACTTCAACCCATCTTGTTTTTTAAATAATAAGTTTTACCCATTCCTGGGTTTCCTACAATTAAAGTACTAAAAACTTTATTTTCATTTTGTTCCCTTATATTCTCAAATTCTTCCTCAAAATCATCCATAATTATTCTCTCCTATCTAAAATAATCTTAAACTCCTTCAGAATCGAAAACAGTTATTATCAAACTTTTCTACAAAAAAACATACCCGAAGGTATGTTTTGTGATTCTTAGCAATGGTGCTGGCTATAGGAATCGAACCTACGACCTACTGATTACGATTCAGTTGCTCTACCGAACTGAGCTAAGCCAGCAAGAAGGAGTCTTAATGACTCCCAATTTATTAGACATTTGTTCACAAACACCCAGCCTACAAACAAGATTATCTTAACATAAGTTATTTTAATTCTGGTCAAGAAATTAGCGATCTTTTCAAAATCAAAACATAAAAAAACACACCCCAAGGCGTGTGATCAATTCCAGCTTTTTGAATGGTGCTGTCTATAGGAATCGAACCTACGACCTACTGATTACAAGTCAGTTGCTCTACCGAACTGAGCTAAGACAGCGAATGGTGGAGTGCAACGGGCTCGAACCGCTGACCGCCTGCTTGTAAGGCAGGAGCTCTCCCAACTGAGCTAGCACTCCAATATTTAAATAATGGTAGCCTGTACGGGGCTCGAACCCGTGAATCCACGGATGAAAACCGTGTGTGTTAACCACTTCACCAACAGGCCATTGTTAATGGCGGCTTTTACAGGACTCGAACCTGTGACAAATCGGTTAACAGCCGATTGCTCTACCAACTGAGCTAAAAAGCCAATTACTATTCTCCTATCAAGACAATAAAAATTATAGCAACCTTCTAAATTATTGTCTATATCTTTTTTGTTTTTTTCAAAAATAGTTTTTATCAGGACCAATTTAGTTTTTTTCGTGACTTAAATAAAGTAAAAAGGTGTTTTTCAAAAGCATCACAACAGTCATTGGCCCCACACCACCTGGAACAGGAGTCAAATAACTTGCGACTGTTTTAACTTGAGCAAAATCAACATCTCCAGACACCTTTTTTGAACGAGGATCTTTGATAAACCCAATATCAATTACCACTGCTTGGGGTTTAACCATCGCTTTGGTAATTAAACCTTGATGCCCAACAGCACTTATCAAAATATCAGCTCTAAGCGTATGACTTGCCAAATCAAGGGTAAATTCATGACAAAAGTCGACACTTGAACCTTGGTTTAACAACATCATTCCCAACGGTTTACCAACAATATTAGAAGCACCTACGATACAAACGTTTTTACCTTTTAACTCAATCTCATAGGCTTTTAATAATTCAATTACTCCCAAAGGAGTGCAAGGAAAAATTGTTGGCTGGTTTTGCATTAATAACCCTTGGTTTTGATAGTTAAACCCATCAACATCTTTGCTTGGATCAACCAAACTCATCATTTTAGTCTTGTTCAAATGTGATGGTAAAGGGAACTGTAAAAGAATACCATCCACACTAGAATCAGCATTAAGTGCTTGAATAGTCGTGATTAATGTCCTCTCAGTAACATCTGGGGCAAACTCAAGAAGTTTGCTAGTAATTCCTACCCGCGCGCAAGCTTCTTGTTTGTGGTGTACATAAACTTCAGAACTTGGGTCTTTACCAACCATAATAACTACCAAACTTGGCTTTCTACCCTCTCTCAAGTTATTAATTTGAGTTTTTAACTCTGTTTCTAACTGTTGGGCAAGTTTTTTTCCATCCATTAAAACCATCAAAACTTCTCTTTTCTAACCAATGACAACTTCTTCTTCTAAATAGCCAAACTGTTCGTTACTACTATTTTTAGCAAAGACTAACAAGGTATTAGAAATTCCTAGTTGCCCCATAAACATCACCACAATTATAACAAGTTTAGTTAAAACTCCTAACTGGTACATTTGATCACTGGTTAACGGATTCATTCCTGTAGTTCCAAACGCACTACTGATTAAGACAAATAAACCAACCACTGCTTCATCACCTTTATAAGCAATACTTAGCACTGCATGCGAGTCTGCATAACAAATAACTAGAGCCAGACTGACTAATACCGCTGAAAGGAAAAAGACTCCAAAAGCTCGTTTAACTGTCTCTTCAGGAACTGTTTTTTTAAACGCACTCACCCGAGTTTTCCCACGGGCAATTGAAACAATTCCTAAAATAATAATCGCTAGAGTAGTTGTCCGAATTCCTCCAGCTGTTGATGAGGGTGCCGAACCAATAAACATCAAAATTCCCATGACTGTTTTTGAACCCGAACTAAAATCATTAATGTTAATACTTGAAAATCCCGCGTTCCGAGTAGAAGTGGTATTAAAAATAATATCCATAACCACTTCTCCTAAGGGTTTGGAAGTTGTGATTACAATCGTTTCAGCATCAATGATTCCTAACGGGTTGGTATTAGCAGTATAGTTATTAAAAATTAAAGAGTTACTGCGGTTAGAAAACTCAATTCCAAAAATTGCTAGAGGACCTGCAAAAAACAAAAATAAATAAATCACAAAGTTTAACTTGGTAAATAAAGAAAACGGTACACTTTCACCCTTTCTTCAAGCATTAATCTTGTTTTTAATATCATGGAAGGTTGGATATCCCAATCCCCCAATAATTCATTCCACAATAAAAGTAATCTGAATTAAATAACTAACATTACCACTATGATTATAAGGTTGTAGCGAACCAGAAGACACAATATCAAACCCAGCATTATTAATCGCACTAGTAGAATGAAAAATGCAAAACCATAAAGAACGCACAAAGTTATGATAAGGTGAAGTTAACTCCAACACTTGTCGCTCTCCATTATAAATATAGTTAGTATTAGGATCAGGAACAGTAAAGTAAAAGGCAAAAAACAAAATTGCAGCTCCAATAATTTGTACTGCAGTTAACCATAAAAACCCATCACGAATCATCACCACGGCACTGTTTAAATTACTAGATCCCCGTTCACTTTGTGCCAAAGAAGCATCATTGACTGAAATTTTGCGGTTAATCATTAAATAAAGGATAACTTTAAAGGTTAAAACCCCAATTCCACCCATTTCAATGAGTAAAACAATAATTAATTGTCCTCAAAACGAATAATCATTTGAAGCATCAGCAATATTAATTCCTGTATCAGAAAAAGCTGAACTAGTAGTAAATAGTGAAGTTAAAAAATCTCATTTATAGTTATGGTTTAGCACGACTCCAGGAACTGCTAAAAGAATCATTCCTGCAATGATTGTTACAATATAAATCAAAAAAATGCGGCCACTAATTTTTGAAAGGGGTCACCAGTTCTTTAACTTTAAAAACGCTTTATCCTTTGTAGTTTGTTCTTCAACCTTGGAATTAATTGAAAAAAAACGCTTCAGACTTCGAAAAAAAGAAGCATTAACCTTGTTTTTTTCAAGCGAATGGTCCAGAGGGTTGCTTTTTTTATGAGTTCAAGAAATTTTATGAGGATTGCGCTTTTTTTTCACCGCTTTTTTTTCATTTTGGGAACGGGAATCATCGAATGGTTTCTTAGCCAAGCAAAAGCCTCCTTAGGGGGAAATAAGAAAATTACTTTTATCATTATACAATAACAAAAGTTATATAGGTATAATATAGTGAGAATGTTGAGGTTTGAACCAGTGCCCAGAAAGAAAAATTTTGCGATCCTAGGAGCTTCCAACTTTAGTTTAGTTGTGATTCAAACTTTGCTAGAAAAACGGCAAAAAGTCACCGTGTTTGACAATGACAAACAACGTTTGGACCTGAATTTATCTGATTATGATCAAATTGACAAAGTTATTTTGGATGCGACCAACAAGTCAGCGTTAGAAAAGAATGCGATTAAAAGTTTTGATGGAGTTGTGGTTGGATTTGGAAGTACGATGGAAACTTCTTTAATTACTGTTCTAAACCTTTTAGACTTAGGTGTTAAGAACATTATTTCTCGAGCTCGTGATGAAAGACATCGCCGCATCTTAAAAGCAATTGGACTGGTTGATAACCAAATTATTACCCCTGATGCAATTGCGGGAAACACAGTGGGAAGTCGATTAGTTTATGATATCGATGTCAACATTGATATCCAATCTTCAAGTGATGATTACTTCTCAACTGTAGTGGTAGTAAAAAATCCTAGTGTTTTTAGTCGCACCCTTGATGAGTTAAACTTAGTTAACTCCAAAGACTTTAATATTATTCAAATCCGAAGAGCTGGTAAAGTTTTCCTTCCTGATGAAAATACCATCTTAAAAGAAGATGACATCATTACCTTGTTTGCTGCTTCTAATATTATTAATGATATTGTTAATAAGATTCAAGGAACGCCACCAACTAGCAATGAAACCAGAACTGAAAAAACACCAGCCTAAACTGACTGGTGTTTTTCTATCTTTAAGCTTTAGTTAACAACTTTAAAATAATTTGGTTGGCAAGATCAGGATTAACATTACCTTGAGTTACTTTCATGAGTTGTCCCATTAAAGTTTTTAATACCCGTTCAGGACGAAGTGAATATTGTTCGACCACACTTTGATTTTGAGCAATGATTGGAGTTAACAACGCTTCAATTTCCTTAGAATCATTGATAAGTTTTAAGTTTAATTCTTCAACAATTACTTCTGGCATCTTTTGATCATCAACTAAAATCATTTCTAAAATAGTTTTAGCATGTTTAGAAGAAATCACTCCTTGGTTTAATAACTTCACCATTGAAGCTAAATTAGCTGGGGTTAACTTAATCTGGTTGATTTCTTGGTTTTGCTCGTTTAAAAACGCCATTACTTCTCCAGTAAGATAATTACTAATTTTAATTGGATCGTTTACTAATGCTAAAGTTGCTTCAAAAAAGTTAGCTAAAGCAAGCGAACTCATTAAGGTATTAATAGTCTCTGCACTTAACCCCATTTCTTCATAACGATCACGTTTTTTGCTAGCTAATTCTGGAGCATTGCTAATGATTTCTTCAATTCATTGCTCATCAAGTTGGATTGGTGATAGGTTTGGTTCAGTAAAGTAACGATAATCTAAAGCATCAGCTTTTGACCGCATTGAGACTGTAGTTTGACTTTGTTCATCAAACCTACGAGTTTCTTGTTCAACCACAAGGTTTTGAACTAGCAAAGCACTTTGTCGTTTCACTTCAAATTCAATTGCTTTTTTAACGTTCGCTAACGAGTTCAGGTTTTTCACTTCCACTTTATGAGAATATTTTTCTGAACCGATAGGACGTAGCGAAACATTAACATCACATCGCAATGACCCTTCACTCATCTTGACATCACTGACTCCCAAAAATAAAAGTGTTTCTCGTAATTTTTCCACATAAGCAACTGCTTCTTGAGCACTTCTCAAGACTGGATGCGTGACAATTTCAATTAACCCAATTCCACTACGATTATAGTCAATCAAAGTGAGGTTTTGACTGTGTTTTTGTTGAGCAGTATCTTCTTCAATATGTAAACGTTGAATCGCAATTTTTTTGTTTGAATCGGGATCTAAACTAATTTCTAACCACCCGTCTTGACCGATTGGGTTAAATTGTTGGGTAATTTGAAAACCCTTAACTAAATCAGGATAAAAATAATTCTTCCGGTCAAAGGTTAATAACGAGTCAATCTTCATGTTCAAAGCATGAGCAGCTAAAATTGCTAACCTCACTCCTTCTTGATTAACACTTGGTAATGCTCCAGGATAACCTAAATCAACTTCACTTACCTGACTGTTGGGAGTTTGACCAAAACCAACCAGACCAGGGCCAAACATCTTTGATTTTGTTTTCAACTCAACATGGTTTTCAATCCCGATAATTACTTCAAAATTATTCATGATCTAAAACCTTACTTTCTATTTGTTTAATCATTGTTTCTAAATATTTCGCCCCTTGAAACATCTTTAAATCTTCACAAGCAGCAGCATTAACATTAATCCCAATTGGCATCTTGTTGTGATCAACAACAAAAGGAATCGTAATTGAAGGAATTCCACTAAAGTTTCCTAACGTTAAAATGTCATCAATGTATTCAGTTTGGTTATTTTGGTTGTCATCAAACTCTTGTCCATTACCAATTAAAGGAGCAACAGTTTGTGAAGGTGGAATAATTAACAAATCACATTCTTGAAAAACCTGATTGATTTCTTCACAAATCAAGCGGCGCACCTTCTTTGCTTTGTGCAAATAAATTTCCTGGTTTTCTTTTTGTAAATTTAAAGAACCAATTAAAAACCGACGTTTAACAACACTACCAAAATTAGTAGTTCTGGTGTTTTTCATCACCGCTTCTCACCGATCCCCCTCCACTCTAGTACCAAAATTAATCCCCGCCAAGTTAGCATTACTAGAAACTGCTTCTGAAAAAGAAATCATCATATAAACTGGTGATAAGGCTTCAAGTAAAGGTTGTGAAAACTCTAAAGGTTTAACCATTACCCCATTCTTTTTTAACAAAGCATAAAGTTCATCGTATTTCTTTTTTAAATTAGGTGGTAAAAAGTTGTGAACATTAGTCAAATAACCAAAAGTTAATTGTTTATCAAAGTTATTTAAGTTTTGATAAAACCCTTTCTTTTCTACTGCTAAGGAAGTAAAGTCTGCAGGGTCAAATTCGACTAACACATCAGCTACAATCGCACTATCTTCAATTGTTTTTGCCAAAACACCTGGGTGATCTAAACTAGGAGAATAAGGCAGCATTCCATAACGCGAAATTGCTCCATAGGTTGGTTTATAGCCAACAATACCAGCAAAAGAAGCTGGTCTGCGAATCGAATCGCCTGTATCACTTCCCAAAGCAAAAGGAACAATTCCTTTTGCTACTCCATAAGCAGAACCAGAACTTGACCCACCCACTAAGTGCTTTTTATTTAACGGGTTAGGCACAGTTCCAAATGCTGATGAAGTTCCTGTTCCTCCCATTCCTAATTCATCAAGGTTAGTCTTTCCGCTCATTAACGCCTGCTGATTGTTTAAAAGATTAATCACAGTTGCATTAAAGGGAGGAATATAATTTTTTAAAATTGCTGAACCACCAGTGGTTGTTAAACCTTTAGTGGAAAAGTTGTCTTTGGCAAAATAAGGAATCCCTGCTAAAAGGTTTTGTTGATCAACTCCTTGTTGATCAATTTGTTGAGCGAAACTTTTCATTTTCGCTTCATCAAATGCTAACAAAAAGTTGTCTTTTTTATCGGTTTTAATCATCATCAAGACTTCTTCAACAATTTTAGTAGCAGTTGTAGTTTTATTTACTAACTCTTCATGAAGTTGCACAATCGTTTTATTTTGAATACTCATTTTATTTCACCACCCTAACCATTGTCACATAATCTCCTTCATGACTTGGAGCATTATCTAATACCGCACTTTGATCGATGGTTTTAGTTTCTTCATCACTTCGCAGATAGCTATGAACTTGATCAAAAGGATAATATTGAGCTTGAATGTCATCAGTATTAATACTTAATACCTTCAAAAACTTTTCTCTTAAACTTGATTCAATTCGCTTAATTTCTCTAACGTCGTCAGGTTTTAATTCAATCATAATGTCATCACCTAACTTCTTAAGATATTCATCACTTAACTCCTTTTGTGGTGAATTAAAAACAAAGTTAAAGGTTAAAGTTGTTTTTCTAGTTTCTTGGTTTAAAACTAAAGCATGATCTAGCAAACTAACTTCATATTTTGCTAAATTCTGGTCAACAAATACCATCAAATCATCAACATTACTAAATGTTTGATAAATTGTATCGCCAGTTTCCTTCAAAGAAACTGCAATAACATCCCAATGGTTATTTTTAATTATTTCAGTAATTTTTTTCTTCATTGCGTTCTCCTCTATTTAATTAACTCGTTAAACTCTGCTTCAGTTAAAATTTTAACCCCTAACTCTTGGGCTTTGTTAAATTTTGAACCTGCCATTTCTCCTGCTAACAGATAACTAGTTTTAGCTGAAACACTACTACTAGTTTTCCCTCCTCGAGCTTGGATTATTGCTTCAAAATATTGGCGAGGATGAGAAAGAGTACCAGTAATCACCCAAGTTTGACCAGTCAAAGTTTGGGGAATAACTGGAGAATTATCAAAGTAGTCAAAATTCAAACCATGCTCTTTCAAAGCCTGAATCACGTGTTGGTTTCTGGTTTCATTAAACCAATCAACCAAGGATTCGGCAACAACTTCACCAACCCCCTCAATCAAAGCAAAAGCTTCACTTGAAGTTTGCATCAACGTATCAAGATTACGAAATTCCTTAGCAAGAATCAGGGCAGTTTTGTTACCAATATGGCGAATTCCTAAACCAAACAAAACCCTTTCCAACGAATTTTGTTTTGATTTCTCAATTGATGCTAAAAGGTTGTCGACCTTTTTTTGACCAAACTTATCTAAAGCAAGCAGTTGGTCAACTTTATCTTTTAATTCATAAATCCCGACCACATCTGTTAAGATTTCATTTTCATATAATTGCACCACAATCATTTCTCCCAATCCCACAATGTTTTGAGCTCCACGAGAAGCAAAGTGTTCAATACTTCTTTTAATTTGTGCTGGACAATCAATGTTAATGCAATACTGGTCGACTTCACCAGTGTTTTTTTCCAACAAACTGTCACAAACAGGACAATGAGTTAAAGGGACAAACACTGGTAGGTTAGCATAAGTTTTACCTTTACTAATACTAATTACTTCTGGAATGATATCTCCAGCCTTTTTAACTTTAACTTTACCCCCAATCCTTAAATCAAGACTTTGAATAAATTGGGCATTGTTTAAAGTTGCAGCACCAACATTTGTTCCCGCTAATTGCACAGGATTCAGTTTGGCATTATAAGTAATTTTGCCTGTTCGCCCCACAGTTCCATAAATATCTAATAGTGTAGTTTCTTTTACTTCAGCAGGAAACTTATAAGCAATCGCTCATTTAGGTACTTTAGCAGTGTAACCAATCTCATCATATAAATTAAAGTCATTATACTTTAAAACAATTCCATCAATCTCGTATGGCAAGTTATTTCTTTTATCACTATATTCTTGAATATAAGTTTTAACTTCAATCAAGTTCTGACACAACTTACCCTCAGGATTAGTAGGAAAACCAAGTGTTTTTAAATGAGCGATTGCTTCGCTTTGACTCGCCACTTTTTGATCACCATAATAATAGTAAATAAAAGCACTTAGGTGACGATTGCGAACAATTTTGGGATCAAGTTGGCGTAAAGTACCAGCAGCAGCGTTACGAGGGTTGGCAAATAAGGGCTCATCATTTAATAAGCGGTGGTGATTTAACTTTTCAAATTCAGCTTTTGGTAAATAAACTTCTCCCCGAACTTCTACATGACCTTTCTGAGGAATTGTTAATGGAATTGCTGCAATTTGACGAACATTGTTAGTCACGTTTTCACCAATTTTTCCATCCCCTCTAGTAGCTGCAGTTACTAACCGCCCTTCTTCATAAATTAAAGCAATTGAAAGTCCATCGATCTTGAGTTCAACAAAGTAAGGATTATCAATTTGGTTGCTAACTTTACTGATTTGTTGGTTAAACTTTTCAAGCTCTTCTACAGAAAAAGCATCACCCAAAGACATCATTGCCTGAGTATGATGATACTTACTAAATCCTGAAGCCACAGCCCCACCAATTAACTGACTTGGTGAATCTTCACTGATCAGTTCAGGATACTGTTCTTCTAAAGCCAACAGAGTTTGCATCGCTTGATCATACTCAGCATCATCAACACTAGGAGTATCATTTTCATAATACTCTTGTCCCCATTGAATTAATTTTGTTTTTAACAAGTTATATCGATCAAGAATTTTTTTATCCATTCTTAAAACCTCACAATAGTAATATTATACTTTGATTAATCACGAAAGAAAAAAGGGATTGCCATCCCTTTTACCTTAAAGAAGCAATTTATTCATCTTCATCGTTTTTTAGTTTATAAACTTTAGGACGAAAGACTTCATCAATCTCATTCATCCGCTCTAAATCGTACTCCTCTTGTTGAATGGTTGTAGAAAGTTCACTATAAACTAAATTGTTATTCCCGATTTTAGCAACATCAACATTTGCTTGAGTTAAGCGTTTATAGCGCGATTCATTCTTGGTTCGGGCCACAATCTGTTTGACAATCGGAAGCATTAAAATTAATAAGACTGCCACTTTTGGTCGCATCGAGAGGGCACAAATAATAACAACGACTAAATCACCAGCAATGACAAGTAAAATCACCACAATCAAGGATCACAAACTTTTCATCTCACCAATCGGATAAAGCGTTTGAAACAAGAACAAGTTTCCAACCACTCCTAATGCCACGGGAATAGCAAACGCCAACAAGTTAGGAATAATATAGTGTAAGTTAGCATTATAAGTACCATTCTTTCAGTTTTCTACTCATAAATACCCATATAGTGCTGCCATAAACACAATCTTGGTACTATAAAAAATCAGTAAGGTGTCCCGAATAAAATAATCACCAGTTTGGGGAACAGAAAAAATCAAGGAGAGAGCCGTGGCAAAAACAATATAAAGGATTGCAATAATCGTAGTTGGTTTAGAAACCTGTTCAGAACGTTCTTTAGCTTCAACCAAGGTAAATTGTCCTTGAATTAAAAGAATAAACGCAGTAGAAGTGGCATAAATAATCGAAAACGATGGTCCTTTAAACATAAACTGATAAGCATTTTCTAATGCTGCTAGGTTCAAACTTAAAACCGCTTGACTAGCATTAGTAGTAACACTTTCAAAATCTTTATTCACCATTGGTCCGTACAAGGCTGAAACCAAATAAGGACTAAGTATAGACATAAGTACAAACGTAAACGCAGAAACCGCATACAAATAGAGTTCATACTTAGAGTATGATTCCCAGTACAACCGTCCGTCTTTAACAATGACACTAACAAAATATTCACGAAACGAAGTAATAAAGTTAGTCATAATCAAACGAGTATTAACCCCGATTAATAAGTATAAAGAAAGCATTGATGAAGTTCTCAACCCATACCCTCCCAAAACAATCATTACTAAAAAAATATCAGTGTTAAACAATAAGGTTCTTCCTAACGAAATTGAAAACATTTTTGCTGATGACTTCTTGAGTTGAAAATTATCAAAATCAGGATAAAACTTTAACCATTCGTAATTCCGTTTAACATAAATCATAATTAGCAACCCTCGTAAGGGTCCATATCCTAAAAGAATCATGAACGGAAAAATCGGATTAATTGGTAAATCGCCCTTAGTAGTAATGTTTAATAAGTAAAAGAGGACGCCATAAATCACTAAATCAGTGAACAAAATAATTACTCTTCTGGTTCCGTTTTGTTGGTCAGCTTGAATAATGTTTTCATACGCGCCAAAAAAACCAGCACTAATAATGTTTTTTACGCCAAAAAATAAAAAGATAAAGATTAGTTCAAAAAAAGGTACGGTCATAAACTGTACTTTTCCTTGGGTTAAGACCATTGAAAAGTTAATCTCCCCACTACCTTTAACCAGCACAGGCGAAATTACAATTCACAAAGGATAAAGAACTGAAAGTAAAACAATAATCACTGTGTTGGTAATCATTCCATTAGAATAACGTTTTTTACTAGTAGAAAAGATTTCATTAGCAGTAATAAAGTCATTGTTCTGTAAAGGTTTCATTAAAAGAACAACAGTCGAAACTCCTAAGGCTCCTTCAGTTGTGCCTCCAACTGTTGTAAGCGCTGCAGAAAGACGAATAAATCCGTTGAATTCTGTCCCGTAGGCTTTCAAAATTCAATAAATCATCATAAATTGAATGATGGCATTAATTAAAGAAATCGAAGCCCCGATTAGGGTTCCAGTGAAATTTTGGTGGTTTTGTTTCTTGGATCTTTGCAAATGCAAATTATCATTGGCATTCTGTTCTTGTTGATTCATCACACCCTCCTTTTTAACACTTCACTTAATTAAAGTTTTGATCTATTTCTATTATTCTCTCATTTAAATACAATAATGGTTCATTTAAACCGTGAAAAATAATTTTGTATGCCTTTAAAAAAATCATTCTTTGGTTATTAATCTTCTTTCCTTGATAACGAAAATCATTAATAATTGGAAAACCATAATAAGCAAGCGTTGCCCGAATTTGGTGTTTTCTTCCCGTTTTTAAACTAGCTTCGACGACACTAAAATCTTTATTTTGGCTAATTAATTTAAACTGAGTGTGGCACGGTTTCATCCGGGTATCACTTTCTTTAGGACTAAAAACTGATTTTTGCGCTTCAGAGTCATAATAAACATAACCAGGAGCATCTAAAAACTCTTGAAAACCTGGAGCAGTATGTAAAACATACTGTTTTTCAATGGTGGTCTTAATAGCACTTAACAACTGGGTTAGGGCGGGCTTATTTTTAGCATAAATTACTAAACCACCAGTTAATTTATCCAACCGGTGGACATGACTAACAACAAAACTTTGTTCTTGACCAGGATCGTATTGGTGATGGTCAACTAAATAACTTCGCACCATTGCATCTAAAGATAAGTTAAACTCAGAATGAACTTCAATGTTAAATGGTTTATTGACCACTAAAATATTTTCATCACTATAGACCACTTCTAATAAAGAATAATCTACTTGCTTAAACTCTGTTCTTTTTAGGGGTTGGTTTGTGTCATAAACAACCACCACATCACCCGCCTTCAACTGGAGTTTTTGGTCATTAATCCGGTGGTTATTCACCTTAATTTCTTTCTTTCTAAACCACTTATAGATCACTGATAAGGGAGTAGTTTGATAAACCTTCTTTAAAAAGTTGAAGACACTCTGATTAGCATCGTTTTCTTTAATAATAAATTCTTGCATAATAACTCCTAAAACTTTTGACTAAACATCACAATCAAGACAATTAAATTATAAGTAGCATGGGTTAGCCAATCATAAGTTACATTTCCCCGACTGATAAGAAAAATACTCCCCAAAATTAACCCAGCTAAAACATAGTTTAAAATGTGCTCAACATCCCCAGTTTGGGTATGAAGAATCCCAAAAAACAACGCGGTAGTGATTAAACCTAAGGTTTTGTTCCCAACTCCTGCAAACCATGCGTTTCTTGTCGCAATTTCTTCACATAAAGGTGCCACAAGAATTGTTAAAACAAAGAGAGAAAATGCATAAAAAATCCGGTAGACAAGAGGGTGAAACCCTTCAAGTCCATCTTCTAAACCTTGCTGATTATTCGATTGGTTATTAAGGGATAAGGGGGTATTTTTAAAAATTGCTTGATAAGCACCCTGAACTAAACCAAAAAATACTGCTGCACTAATAATCACAACAATTAAAACCATCACCCAATTTTCTTTTAAAGTAGTTAGAATTCGGTTTTTTAGATTAGTAGTGTAATGAAATGCCAAGTATAAAACAAGTACTTCAGCAAGAATTTGAGTTCAGATTGTTAAAAACGGAGCAATAGGAGAATTATTATCAACTCCTGCCAATGAGGCAATTAAGATTATGACAAACGAAATCAAGTTTGGCACTATAATAAAACAATAAAAAACAAAAGTTCCTGACCTTAAAAATAATTGTTTATCACGTTGATAAAACTGATAAAAACCAACTGTTGATGAAACTAAAGTGATTGCTCAATAAATTAGTTGTAAATAACTGTTGCCGATAACCGAAGCATCAGTACTCATTTTCAAAGCAAAACGGAAAATAAATAAGAAGAGAAACGGAATCAACAAAGCAGTGGTTAAAAAAATCATTCCTTCAGTTTTTCAAGAATAAAGATAAAACCGATAAGAATAATCTTGATTAACCTTGCGCAAAGGAAGTTGTAATTTTGCTAAAAAGGGTTTGAGATAATTATTAAACCCAGTATTAAAAAATGACTTCATTATCCACTCCCCCTCTTTTTGTTTTAATCAAAAATAAACTCAATAATTACAAGGACATTTTAAATTGATCCTTGCTAACTTAAAACTAACTTTCCTGCTTATTTTATCATTATTTGATTATTTCTTGATTTTGAGAATAAAAAAGGCCTTTAAAAGGCGCTTTCTACTCAGTAAGGTTTAACCGATTAACCCAGTATCAGTCATTACTTTTTTAATTCCTGCTAATGCTTGTTCTTCATCAGGACCATCAGCTTCAACCACTACTTCTTGACCACTTTTAATAGCCATAGCCATCACGTTCATGATTGATTTTAAATTACCATTTTTTCCATCAACACTGATTTTGATATCAGCTTCGTATTTAGAGGCTTCCTTCGCTAGTTGAGAAGCAGGACGAGCGTGTAAACCAACTTTATCAACAATTGTTGCGTTAAATTTTTGTGCCATTTTGAAATCTCCATTCCTTTTAAACTAATTTTATTATAGCATTTAGCAATTAAAATGATTTTTTAAACCACCTTTTTAATTGCGACAGAATTAATCGGGATAATTTTAATCCCGTAGCTTGGATTATTAAACGCAATTTGGTACTGGTTGTTATTCACAATTTTAACAACCACTCCTTGACCAAACATCACATGTTCGATTACATCGCCCACTTTTAAAAGATCAGAATTTGAATTTGCAACTTGAGAGTTGGTGCGACTTTTATTATCTGATTGACTAAAAGTGCGACTATAAGCATTTGTTAATGGTAGTGATAGTGGTTGTTCAAGTTCGTATAAATCTGGATTTAATTCCTTAATAAAACGCGAAGGTTCTAAAGAACGATTGGTAATATATGAATATTCACCATTAACATAAGTTAAGTACAATCGTTCTTTAGCACGAGTCATACCCACATACATCGCACGACGCTCTTCTTCTAAAGCAGCAGGATTACCAATTGTACGATTAGAAGGGAAAATTCCACTACTATTTCCAGTGACAAAGACAACTTTATTTTCCAAACCCTTAGCAGCGTGAATCGTCAGTAAGGTAACTTTATTAGCTACTCCGCTTTCATCATCACTTCCCAAAGCTTCTTCTTGTAAAAACGCTAATGTTTGGTTTGCTTCGTTATAGAATTGGGGATCAAACTGGTCATGAAAATGCTTTAATTGGTCATAAAAAGCGTTTAAATTTTCGATGTCCTCGTCATTTTTTGCCAAGGTTTTCACTCTTGATTCATATCCAGATTGAGTTAATAAGAAGCGGAGCAATTCATCAACAGGGAGATTTTCTTGAAATTTGGCTTGCCCTTTACTTAACAAGTCACTAATTCCGATTAAATGTTTACTAATTTGTGCTGCTTCTTGATCATGAACAGTCAACAAAGTAAAGATTGACATGTCATTAACTGTTGCATAATTAATTAACTTGCTAATCGTTACTTCACCAATTTTTGGCGTTGCGCGTAGGATCCGTTCTACAGAGATATTATCGTTCAAAGCCACCGCCTTTAAATAAGCAACCGCATCTTTAATCACCTTACGATCCCTAAACTTAATCCCCCCGATTAACTGGTAAGGAAGATGGTTATTATCAAAAACATGTTCAAATTCTCTTGACCAAGCATTCATCCGGTATAAAACAAAGAAATCACTGTATTCATACTGTTTTTCTTTCATCAGTTTTTTAATTGTTTTAGCAACATATTCTGCTTCACTATTTTGTGTGGTTACTTCATGAACAGTCACTGTTACTCCCGTGACGTCTGTATAAATATCTTTTTTTTCTCGGTTGAAATTATTATCAATAAAATCATTGGCTAAATCTAAAATTTGTTTAGTAGAGCGGTAGTTACGATCTAAAATAATCGTCTTGGCTTTGGGAAAATTCTTTTCAAAGTCTAAAATAATTTCTACTCTAGCTCCCCGTCATGTATAAATGGTTTGGTCAGGATCGCCAACCACAGTCAAGCCAGGATTAGTTTTTCTTAGCATCTTGATTAGAGAAAATTGTAATTCATTAGTATCTTGAAATTCATCAACTAAAACATGGTCAAACCGATCAGCTCACTTTTGTCTGGTTTGTTCATCAGTGGTAAATAGCTGATACGTCTTTAGTTGCAAATCATTAAAATCAACATAATTATTTTCTTGTAAATACTTTTCATAAACTCGGTAGACTAAACTAAAATCTTTTTCTTGCTCATCAACTGAAGTTTTTTGTGCTTCAGCAGCATCCATAAAGTTAGTTTTTCAAGCTTCAATCATTTCTAAAGCAGCATTTTCTGCGCGAGGATAATTCTTTTGATCAATACCCAAATCTTTAATAGTTCTCCGAATTAGCGTACGTTGATCAGCAGTATCAATAATCGAAAAAGGATTCTTTAACCCAATTACTTCTCCATCTTCACGTAATACTCGGTAACAAAAAGAGTGAAATGTTGCAATAAAAGGATTAATTCTTTGGTCATTGCCCAAAATTACTTCCACCCGATCGCGCATTTCTTTAGCAGCTTTGTTTGTAAAAGTTAAAGCTAAAATTCTTCAACTAGGAATGTTAAGATTATTAACCAAATAGGCAATCTTCATTGTAATTACCCGAGTTTTCCCCGAACCTGCTCCTGCAATTATTCGCAACGGTCCATCATTATAAACCACTGCTGCTAATTGGTGAGAATTCAAGTGCTCCAATTCTTGGTTAAAATCAATCATCCTATTTTCCTCATTCTTTCTCATTCTCTTTGTCATTGTAAATTAATTTGACAGACTTTTTCTGCTTCAAGTGAGGGGTTTGAACCGAATCAAGTCGATCTAAATCACTTAACGAAATAATTTTCTCATGTTCTTTTTGGGGTGAAGAGGTTAATTCTGCTAAAGTTTTCATATCAAAATTAGCAGGCAATTCACTTAAAGCAATGTGGGCATCATCTCTTTTTAAAGTTGTGTTTTTATATTCTTGATGGACTTGGTTTAATGATTCTTTATTGACCACATATAAATTAAACTTAATGTCAAGACCACTTTGGTGCAAGGGTTGAACCTTGATTGTTAAACACAAAAAGAAGAACCAAAGAAAATAGAACAAATACCCTAACTGATAGATTAGATAAGCTCCAGAATTAGCACTCCCTTCTTGGTCACGATTATCAGGAGAATGAACAGTAATTATTACTAAAGCAACAATAAAAAAAATTAACGCCACCACTCAAGGAATCAACATGAAAAACGCTTCTCGCACTAAAAGCATGTAAAAACGAACTGTTTGGTTTTCTCCCTTATGTTTTAAGCGAATTTTAAAAATTAGTTTACCAAAAGTGTTACCGTGAAAAGCAGTAGGTAAAATCACAAAGTACAAAACCATCATCCCTAACCCAACACTAAGATTAATTGTTGCTCCAATTCAATTACCAACTACCCGATCTTTTAGAACCGCTACTAAAACAAATCCTGGAATCGCAGAAATAACAATATCAAAAACCCGAGCAAAAAAAACCCGATAAACGTTGGCTAACTGGTATAAAGAAGGCTTTTGTTCTGGTTTAACTTCGCAAGAAAGTTCATAACTTGTTGACTTTATTTCATTACTCATTATTAATAATCTTAACGATTTTTTTTAAGTTCTGTTTTAATAAAACTATTAAAATTTTCAAAGTCACCATTAAATTGTGAATGCTTAGCTTCTTTAAAAATTGGGTTGGTGCGAACAAATAAATCAATTCGTCCTTCGTATTTGTCTCTAACAAAAATTAACGCTTTTTTGTACAAAGTTTTGTTTTTAAAACGTTTAATCAAGCCCAAGAAGTTAGCATAAAGATTATAAAATTGCGCATAAGTAATTTCATCTCTCATAGTTTTATAAATTCCCATACGCCGATAATTATTTAAAATGTGAGGTCATTGGTTCGTCACATCAAAAACTGAATAACGAGGAATCGAAACCGTATTAGTTAAGAGATTGGCTCCTAAATTATAGAAACTATCACTTTTGGCTAAAACATCGTATAAAAATAAAGCGTCATAACGAACTCGAGGTTTGAACTTAATTTCATCATCAATTAACAAACTGGTGCGAAAAGCTTTATTATAAATTGTGGCATCGACATAAGCAAAAACCTCTTTATTTTCGCTTAAATCATAAAGATAATCTTCAATTAAAACTGAAGGGGTCTTTTCCACCTCGTATAACCCAATCAACTTGCGTTGAAATTGAATCACATCAACAGCTTTATTAGTTGCTTTTTGACTTACTTTTTTAATCGTTTCTACTGTGGATGGATTCAAGACATCGCCTTCTTTGACAAACACGACATAAGTTCCTCGAGCTAAACTTACTCCTAAATTTCAGTTAAAAGCATCGCTTTGGGGTTTTGAATTATCAACCAAAACTAAACGTTTATTCTTGATAAAAAGCGCTCCTAGCGCATCGTGTTCCTCTTTAGAAATTGATGGATTATCGTTAATCAAAATCACTTCATAGTCAATTGAAGTTTGTTGATCAAGCGAAGTCAACGTTTTTAATACGCGGTTATCCTCTTTTTGAGTGGTAGAAATAACAAAAGAAATAAGCATAACAATATCCCGCTTTCTAAAAGATTATATTTAAGTTAATTTTACACTATTAATTGACCTTAATTGGGTCTGTTACTTTCTGAATACACACTAGAACAATAAGTTTTTTGGTGTTCGAGGGAAAGGTAAAACATCACGAATGTTACTAGTCCCAGTCAAATACATAACCAAGCGTTCAAATCCTAAACCAAAACCTGATGATTTATAATAACCAAACCGACGTAAATCTAAATATCATGATAAATCAGTAGGATTAATCTTTAATGCTTCACACCTGTTTAATAATTGCTCATAATCATCTTCTCGTTGCGATCCACCCACTAACTCACCAATTCCTGGGACAAGCAAATCAACTGCTCCAACAGTTTTTTGATCAGAATTTAACTTCATATAGAAAGCCTTAATTTCTTTAGGGTAATTAATTACAAAAGTAGGACATTGGTTCACAACTTCACACAAGTAACGTTCGTGTTCGGTTCCCAAATCCAAGCCAAAACTAATCTTGTTGTTTTCAAAGTTAACCTTTTTTTCAGCAACCGCTTGACTTAAAATTTCAATCACTTCTTCATAAGTATTTATCACATACTTACTTGTCGATAAGGTTTGAATTTTCTCCACCAATCCTGGTTCATTAACTGTTGCTAAAAAAGTCAGCTCAGCCAAACCGTTGATTAAAACATCATTAAAGACAAACTTCAGCATTCGTTCAATTAAATCAATGTTGGCTGATAAATCATTAAAAGCAACCTCTGGTTCAATCATTCAAAACTCACTAGCATGACGAGAAGTGAATGAACTTTCAGCACGGAAGGTTGGTCCAAAAGTGTAAACCTTTTTAAATGCCTGAGCAAATGCTTCAGCATTCAATTGTCCTGAAACTGTCAATGAAGCCTTCTTATTGAAGAAATCAGTTATTAAAGGTTTATGATTTTGATCATAAGTCACAACCCCGAACTCCTCACCAGCACCCTCAGCATCATTTGAAGTAATAATCGGGGTATTAACATAAACAAAGTTTTCTTGTTGAAAGAACTTGTGAATTGCAAAAGCAGCTAAACTTCGGATTCTAAAAATAGCGTTAAAAGTTTTTGTACGAGCTCTTAGTTGAGCAATTTCACGTAAAAATTCCAAAGAATGTTCTTTTTTTTGTAACGGATAGTCAGGAATTGCCTCATCAAGAATTTCAATATTTGTTGCCTTAATTTCAAAGGGTTGGTCTCTAGTGGGGGTCAGTTCCATTACTCCCTCAACTGCTAAAATTGATCCTACCCGAACTCTACTTACATCATGATAATTTTTTAAATCAGCTTTATAAACTACTTGGACATCATGAATTGTTGTACCATCACTTAACACTAAAAACGAAACTTTTTTTCCATCTCGATTCGAACGAACACGAGCAATAAATTCCACCATTTGTTCATTTTTTAAATCTTGATATAAATCTTTAATTTCCATCAATACTCTCCTTCTTAATTGGCAAACGTTGTCAATTCATTGCTCTCTTCACCACTGTTTTTAATATCTTCATCAGTTAAGACTAACCGTTCAATGGTTTTTTGACTATTCTGATCATCTCCTACAACCTGATTTTCAAAGTCAATAATTTCTCTCAAGTTCTTCTTAAAGTGATCTTTAAAAATTAAACGGGATTGAGAAAAGTCATAGATGACGATTTTATCAAGGTTTTCTTTTTGATCAAAAAATTCTCCCCGACTAATGGTTAATTCATATGAATCTTTAGCTGGTACTAAGTTGTTGATTGAAGAATTGGTATAAAAAAACGGAACATAGTCTAACTCTGTTTTCTCCCTTAATTTTACAAGTAAATTATTATTTTTAAAATCAACTAACTCTTCTTTTTCTGCAGCAGCAATGATTTTTCTAACTCTTTTAGCAGTTCATCGCACAAACGAGTCTCGATAAATATAACGTCATTTTCGTCATTGACTAATGATTAAACTTTCTACTGAATTATAAGTTGATTCACACACAGCAAACTTAACTTGGGCATTTTTAAATAATTGGTTATCTTCGATAAATAAATTATTAATCACATAACTTCCTAAACCTACCCCCATCAACCCGATGCATTCAGGGTGTTTATTTTCCACAAGTCATTCCACTGCTGATTTTAAATCAATGGTTTCTAAAGTCCCCAAAGTTACTGGATCTAAACCCTTATTATCGCCGTGATTGCGAAAATCAAAAGAAAGAACATTATAACCAAGTTCGATAAAAGGTTTGGCAAAAAACAATGATCAGTACTTATTTTGACCAAAATCGTGAGTGCTAATAACCCATTTATTGGTATTTGGGTCACTAATATATTGCACCCCATTTAAAATCATTTGATCAGTGGTGTAAAACCGAAAGGGAATAATGTTATTTTCCTTAGAAATAACCATTTCTGGTTGGTGAAAAAACTTGATCATCAGTTTATTCATCTTCGCAACCGAAGTATTTTGAAACTTATTATTGTATTTAAACGGAATACTGTTATCCACATAAAGTTTGTGAATAAATCGATTTAAAGCTCGTGACTTGGCAATGTTTTTTTTAAGTTCAATCATAAAAGGACTTTCTATTTATAACGTTTTGAATTAGTATAGTGATAAATTAACAAATCGTTGAAGTATAAAAAAGGAATGGTTTTAGAAATATATAACTTTTCTTTTTCCAAATGATTAGCAGTTGTAATTAAAGTATGAATCGAATCAACATATTTACTAATATTAGGATCAGCTAATCTTGATGAAATTAACACAATGTTGGCTTGGTTAGTTTTAATTTTTTTAATCAGTTTTACTAACAAATCATTATTACTATAAAAAGTATAAAAGATAAATAAATCACCTTTTTTTGTGTTGCGAATCCGGTTTTCAATCATTGAAAATTGATTAAATAAAAAATAGACGTTTTGACTATGAAGCACTAAAAAGTTTTCTAACTCTTGCACCACTTCTAGCAAGGAAGGTTCTCAAGCGACCAAAAACACTCGTTCTGATTCGTGAATCAAAGTTAAGGTTTGGTGAATTTCTTTGCGATCAGTAATCGTATAGTTTTGCTTAATTAAGTTAATCAAATTACTAGTGACTTGTTCATCATTTTGAACCAAGTCATTTTCAATATTAATGGCATCATCACTCAACGCCATAATAAAATCACGATAACCACGTAAATTTAACTTTGTTAATAAACCATAAATCGCACTATATCCAGTCCCAGCTTCTTGAGCTAAACGTTCAATTTTCATTTCGTTTTTCACAATGTGTTGAAGATTGCCTTGGACATACTCTACCAAACGTTCTTCTCTTGGGGTCAATTTATCTTCATCAAGCATGGCTAACCTACTAAAAAACGATCTCATAATCTTACACCCTTTAACACTATCTACATTTTATTTTACACGATTATCTTATTATGAAACTTTTTGTTTTTCATACGCCAGTTTAGCCATCATTGCCGCATTATCAGTACAATATGCTAAATCAGGAATGATTGTTTGCTCTAATTGGTACTTTGTTCCTAATTGTTGAATGATTGTTCTTAACAAAGTATTAGCACTGACTCCACCCCCAACTGTTAAAGTCTTAGGGTGATAAGTTTGAATCGCTCTTGCTAGTTTAATTTCAATAATCTTCATCGCTTGTTTTTGAAAAGAAGCTGCTAAATCATTTAAAGGCAACGGTTCATTTTTTTGGTTCAAACGATGAATCAAGTTAATCATTGCTGTTTTTAAACCAGAATAAGAAAAATCATAAGTAGCATCATTTTTTGCTAAAGGTAAGTCATAAGCATCAGGATTGCCTGTTTTGGCCAATTTGTCAATAACTGGACCTCCTGGATAACTTAACCCCATAACTCTAGCGACCTTGTCATAACATTCCCCAATTGCGTCGTCTTCAGTTGATCCAATAATTTGAAAATCATTTGGCGAATTAACCAATTCAATTTCAGTATGACCCCCACTTGCAACCATTGCAAGTACAGGATAAACAAAATCATGGTTAATTGCAGTACCAAAAATGTGACCTTGAATATGATCATAACCTTGAACTGGTTTATTTAAATAAAGTCCTAAGGTTTGAGCAACAACTTTTCCAATAATTAATGATCCAATTAAACCAGGATGATTAGTGTAAGCGATTTGATCAATTTCTTCAAGATCAACTTGATTCTGCTCTAATGCTTCTTGTAACACCCACCCACAATTTTCTAAATGTAATCTAGCTGCTAATTCAGGAACTACACCACCATACTCTTTGTGTTGATCAATTTGTGAAGAAATGACATTACACAAAATTTTATCCTCATCAAGAATCGCTACAGAAAACTCATCACAACTCGACTCAATTGCTAAAATCTTCATTTCTTCATCCCCTTTTTTCTCTAATGATTTTATTCTGGATTGAACACTAATGCTGCTAATAATTGGTCCAAATTTTTAACATTACTCTTTAAATACTCTTTGATGAGATTTTGACGAAAACTTAAGTAATCTTGATAAATTTTATTCAAATCCTTAACATGAGGATTTTGGGTAAACAAAGTTTGAATCTCATTGCGCTTCTCATGATAAGTTTTATTAAATTCTTCAACCAAACCATCGCTATTTTTTAGATCCTGATTTTGTAATGACTGTTCAAACTCTCTCTTATTAACTTCTAACTTAACTAATTCATCTTGAGCAGTTTTCAATTCACCCCTTAATTCTTGATTGCTATACTCTTGAAAACTAGTCATTGTTTGTTCAATTTTATTTCAGTCTTGGTTAATCTGGTTAATCTTCTGAGTAACTTCGTGAACAATTTGTTTATTTGCTGCATTAGTTTTCCCAGGATGATAATAAATCTGAAAAAGCTCTTTTCCTGGATGATAAATTAATTTGTACTTAGTTTCTAAATCACTTAAATAACTTGCTCAAAACAAAGTCAATAATTCATTATCCTCATTAGCTGTTAACAAAGCTTGGTAATTTTCTTTCTGATTACTTTTTAAGTTTGTCCCTGTTGGTAAAGGACGAATTGCTGCATTATTTCTCATTAAACTCACCACTATTCTCAGTAATTTAATTTTACCAAACTCAATTTCTAAAATTATCAAATCGGCTATAATTAAACTCATAATAGGGCAAAAAAGGACGCTAGTTTTGGATTTTCAATTATTTAAACCACATTTAAAAAGAACCAATCTTGTGGTGATGATTAGTTCTTTAATTTTATTATTAATTGGGTTAATCATTGTTTTAACAATTAAAAACTTAGATGTGAAAACTACCAAAGTTCCTCTCGCTATTTTGATTGTTTTGAATTACTTGTTAATAATGTTAATCACATGATTATTAAATCACAGTAAAACCTTTGTTAGTTTTACCTTTTTATTTGTAACTTACAAGTATGAAATTGATCAGAAAACCAAACAAACCAGTAAGTTTCAAGTCAATTGACAAACCTACTTGATAATCATTAGTTTTTTAGTTGTCCTTTACTTTGTTGAACTGACCGCGACAATAAATGGTTATGATAACAACTGAATTAAAGCGGCGAAAAATAATTGGTGAACAGTTCTAATTTTAATTGCTAGTAATTTAATTTTAATTATAGGAAGTTATTTGTTAACTTGCCAATTGCTAAATCATGACCAAAAGTTAATCGCAGCGATGAGCAAGTAGCTTAACTCTATTTCTTTTTTAATTTAAACCCCTTGTATTCTTTTGATGGCAAAATGTTAATTCGTTTTTTAACTTTTTGAGGATTGTTCCCAAAATTATAATGAATAAAAGGATTAACGATAGAATTATTATCATTTGTACTATTCAAATAATCATGCTTAAATACTTCAAAATTCTTTTTATCAGTTTGCGTATAGTAGTAGAAATTTAATTCATAACTAACGTTTGCTTTCTCAAGTTCGTCTAAGAGAATTTTAAATAATCCTTCATCATTATTTACCGATAAACCAAAAATATTAATTTTAATGACTTCGCTCTGGTTCCAAAGAATTTTAGAGATGGCACTTTTTAACGGGTTTTCGTTTTTCTTTGCTAAATTAATTTCAATGTTTTGAAAGGTTTGATCATCAATAAAAGTTTTGCTTGATTTTTGAGTTGCTTTAACTGGTTGATTAGCACTAAAATAAGGAGAATTGGCTTGATAAATATCACCAAGTTGGGAAGCGCCAAGATAAGCTGTTGTTGGTGAAAATGTTGATGTGGTTCGAAATAAAAATTGACCATGTAAATAAATCACTTTCGCTTTTTTCAAAGAATCTTTGGAGTAGGAATTAGTCAAATCAAGGGGTTGAAAAAGAGAACCTTCTGTTCAAGATTCGTAAGCCTCCTGAGCTGAATTGGTATAATTTGTTGTTCAAATTTGGTCTGGTAATTCTTTCATGCGAAAATCCATATATTGATCAATTTGTCGATAATCAGTGGTGAATTCATTGATAATCAAACCAACTAAATTTTTTAAACAATGAAAAATTAAATTCTCACTTGCAACCAGCGTTCGAGCTGGAGCATTAGCTAAATGCATCCCAATATCACGTAATTCTGATTCTAAAATAAAATTTTCATTAAATTCAATTTCATTCCGAATCGTCGTAACTATCGCTTGATAAATTTTTTGATCATGTTCACAAAAGCTTTTAATCTTTTTTAATAATTCTTTAGTTTTATTCTCATCATTAATAAACTCAACAAATTTTTGGTTAAAATTGCGGACATTGGGGTTATACTGACATTCAAACCCGTTCCCTAAAATCAAAATTTCCATTTTTATAATCACCATTCCCTATTTATTCATTTCTTATTTTACAAAAAATAAAAGACCAAAAAATGGTCTTTTGCTAAGTTTTGTTTTAGGGCTGATTATTTCAACTTTTCCTTAATTAATAAATCATCAATCATGGTGTTATTAACCTTTTTTAAGACCATTTTTTGTTAAGAACTTTTGACAGTTTTTATTATCTCATTCTTAACTAACAATTCCAGACCTTGACTAAAATTCATCCAAATAAAAAGCACTCATTTGAGTGCTTTTAAACTAATTTAACTACCGCAGGGCCTTATCAAAAGGCTGCCCGTTCGCTGCTGGAGCGTGTGATCACTTCGAAAAGATCACCATGACAACAATTGTTAAGACAAAGGGAATAATTCTAAAGATTCCTGCATTATTCTTAATTGATATATTAGTAGTTAAAGTCCCTAATTGGTTTCCTAAAGTGTATAAGAACCCAAAAGCAACAACCCCAATGGTAATATAAAGAATATTTCATTGACCAAAGATTAGAATCGCTAGTCCTAAGAACCCAAAACCAAACGTGGTTCCTCCAAAAGTTCCTCCCCCAACAATGGTGCAAATCATCACTCCTCCACCAATTCCAGCTAAGAAACCAGATAAAAAGACAGCAAGGTAACGATATTTAGTTACTGAAATTCCTGCTGCATCAACTGCATTAGGATTTTCTCCAACCATTTTATAGCGCATTCCAAACTTAGTGAAAGTAAAGAAAACTAGTAATAACACCGCAATTCCTAGACCGATTAATAATCAAACTGGAAGAACATGATTGGCATCAACATATAAAGAATGAAAGTTAGTAGAAATATCTGTGGCACTTGAACCAAAAAATCCTGAAGTAGCAAAGAATAATGCGATTCCTGCAGCCAGAATATTAATTGCTGTTCCTGAAATTACCTGATTGGCTTTTAAAGTAATTGAGGCAAACCCGTGGAAGAGGGCAAATACAGCAGCAACAATTCCTCCCACCAAGACGACTCAAAGTTGATCTAGGTTGTGAGTGGAACTTTTGTTCACCGCTGAGCCAATCATTGCTACAACTAATGCCCCAATACTCATCATTCCTTCGATACCGATGTTAACAACCCCACTTCGTTCACTGACATATCCAGAAAGTGCTGCTAATAATAAAATTGCACATAAAGCAAAAGCATAATCTAAAAAGGATAACATTAGCTATTTCACCTCACTTTCAAGAAAACTTCGGCTTCTGGTTTTTGCTTCCAAATCTAAAATATAGGTTTGTAAACGTTCACTATAAGTTCGTTCATTTTCATTTAGCATCAAACCTTTGGTTTGATGGTTTAAATCTTTGTTGTTCATAATTTGTTGTTTTTCAGTTTTATAATCTTCACTGAATAACACCAAACTCTGTTTATAAGTGGTCATTATTCGCTTTGTGTCCACTTTAATTTCTCTAGTTTCATCCAGATTATGATAAGCAATCTTTGATTCTTCAACCCACTTTTCTTCTTTTGCTAATCATTGATAAATTCGCTTCTTAATATAGAAAGAAACTCGAGTATCTTGAGCAGTAAAGAAACTATCGTGATTGATTGTTTGTAAGTCGACTCACATTAAAGTAATTTTTTCTGCTAGTTGATTTAAATAAATTCCTGAATAAACTTGTTGGTTTTTTAACTGATTTTTATAGTTATCATAAGTGCTAACAAATCCTTGCATTGCTGCAATTTGACCCTGACTAGTGGTTTTATCAAACTGGTGACGACGAGTTTCATTCGCTTCTTTAAGAGCAACGACCTTTTTTTGATAAGTTTCTTTAGCACTATCCAACTTGTGAAGATAACTCTTTTGCATCGTTTTAAGTTTTGCTCTAACTTGAACATTATTTTTAGCCTTTTGATAATTAGTTTTTGCATTAACCGCAAGTGCTTGTTGTTGTTCAATCACTGCTTGACCAGCTTCTCTTAAAGCTATAATTTGATCAGTGATTGCTGTTTTTAGCTTAGCAAGTGCTTGTTGTTTTTCTGCCCCACCTAATGTTTTGTCACGACGAATAGCGCTCTTATTCAAACGATAATCAGTTCTTAACGATTCAACTTTATTCTTGGTCTTAATCTTTTGTTTTTTGATTTCTCCCTTAGTTTCAATTGATAAGTTAAATCAAGTTCAGTAGTGAGTTAAATCTCCACTTTTCCCTTCATATCAAGCTTCAATTTCATAAACCTTTTGTTGATATTCTGCTTTGATTGGTTCTAATTGAGTTTTTAGTCAGTGATGATAGTTGTGCGCTTCTTGTTTTAAGTAGTCTTGGATTCCGATATAAGTTGCTTTAACTTCTTCTAAATGTCCCAAGGCGTTTTGATCGCTGATTCTTAATAACAATCGTTCGCGACGTTTAATCCCTTGTTTTGCTAAGGTCAAACGTTGAATGTAGTTATCTTTTTTCACAGTTTTAATTGCTTGACCAAGTTTTTTATCAACTTCTCTTAGGTTTTTTCTATAATCACGAACATAAGCACGAATTTGCTGATTAATTGCTTGAACTTGTTTTTTGTATTCTTGATAAGAAATCTTTTCAACTCCTTGTTGATAACTAAGTTTTAAAAGACGCTTTTCTTCTTTCATTGCTTGAGTGTAGTTTTGCACATCTAAACCAGGACGCAAACTTCAACGAATTTTAATAATCTTTTGACGTTCTGATCATAACTTTTGAACTTGTTCACGAGTCGTACGCGAAGAAACACTAGCTAAATTAATCTTCAACTTCAAGATTGGATAATAATTAATAAAGACTACTGAAATGGCAGCAAAATAAACAATAATTCCAAAGATTAAACTTGAGGTTTGGTTCGACATGTTAAATAAAGATGCAGTTCCAGCTCCTCCTGATTGTAAAATTCCTCACAAAAACGAAGTGAAGAAGATTCCGATTGGATTATTAAAGGCTACCAGAGAAATCGCAATCGCATCATAACCAATTGCAGGAAGATTGTCCACGGTAAAGGAAATGTTGGGATTTAAAGTTAACACGTTAACAAACGAAGCAATCCCTGCTAATCCCCCAGAAATTAACATTGATTCAACAATTTTGGCTTTAACATTAAACCCAGCATATTTTGCTGCATTTGGTGAGGAACCAACCGCTTTTAATTTATAACCAAAAACAGTTTTGGTTAATAAGAAAGCAACCAAAACCAAACAAATAAAGGCAATAATTAAAGGAATGGCGATTGAACTGCCATTAATTGCTAGTTGATCTGAAGGCATTGAAGCACTCGTACTAATTCCAGCTCCAGTCAAACTTTGATACTTGGTAAACAAGAATTTTAACAAGTATCAAATTGTTCAGTTCAACATAATTGTAGTTACAACTTCGTGAATGTTGAATAAAGCTTTTAGAGCACCAGCAATTCCTGCTAAGAATGCTCCTGAAAACAGACAAATCAAGAAAACAACAATAATATCACCAGCATGCATCGCGTGATTATCACCAACTGCTAAACGATAATAAATAATTGAGATTCCTGCCCCTAATAACATCTGTCCAGAGACCCCAATATTAAAGATCCCGGATTTGAAACCAAGCCCAACTGCTAAACCAACAACAATATAAATTGCCAATCATTGGAATGTTTGTTCAACAAATAAGCTACTAAAAGAAACATTAAATAATTCTCTTAAATAGACAAAGGGATTGACGTTTTGAGCAGCAATAATAATCCCAGCAATAATTAAACCTAAAACAATTGCAAAAACTGATCCCTTAATATATTTAAACTTCTCACGAGTTTCATAAGAAGAAAAGACATCACGAGTTTTTCGCTGTAGTTTTCAGTTGAATAAATTTCATTTATTCATGAAGATTAACCCCTTTCTGAGTTAAGGTGCTACCACCCATTAATGCCCCAATCTCTGCTCGTTTAACTTTATTAGCACTCAAAGTTTTAATAATCCGGCCATCATTAATCACTGCAATGTTATCAGCTAAACTCATGACTTCACTAAGTTCATAAGATACTAGTAACACCGCTTTATTCTGCGCTTTTTCTGCTAAGATTTGACTGTGGATATATTCAATTGCGCCAATATCTAATCCACGAGTTGGTTGAACCACTACTAGTAAGTCATGAACCCGATTAATTTCTCTTCCAACCACAAACTTTTGTTGGTTCCCTCCTGACAGACTTCGTGATAATGCTTTTCCGTTGCGACTACCGCGCACATCATACTGGTGAATAATTTGTTCACCATATTTTTCCACTTCGTTTTGATTAATCATTTTCAAAGTTGTGAACGGTTTTTTATCAATACTTTGTAAGACAATATTGTCTAAAACGTTAAAATCCATGATCATTCCGTACTTATGGCGGTCTTCAGGAATATGACTCATTCCCATTTCATAACGCTTCTTAATCGAAGTGTTATTGATATTAACCCCTTTAAAGACAATTCCTCCACTTGATGGTTTAAGTAAACCAGTAACAGCTTCAATTAGTTCTTTTTGTCCGTTTCCTTCGACTCCCGCAACTGCAAGAATTTCTCCTTCATGAATTGTTAAACTTAAGTTCTCTACAGCGTTTAAGCGGTGATCGCTTTCCTTTTTGACAGTTAAATTAATTACTTCAAAAACTTTTTTCTTGCCATGAGTATGATCTTTGTTTTTAACTTTAACAAGTTTTCTTCCTACCATAGCTTCACCAAGCACGTTCCCTTTGATCTCTTTAACATCAAATTCTCGGACGTTTTTACCAAGACGAATAACTGTCGCTTTCGTAGCAACCTTTTTAATCTCTTCAAGTTTGTGAGTAATAAAAATAATCGTCTTCCCTTTAGCTTGTAAGTTCTTCATAATCATTAATAAATTATCGATTTCTTGAGGAGTTAGCACTGCTGTTGGTTCATCAAAGACCAAAATATCAGCATTACGATAAAGAATCTTTAAAATCTCTACACGTTGTTGCATCCCCACAGAAATATCTTCAATCTTAGCGTTCAAGTCAACGTGTAAACCATATTGATCCATAATATTAGTAATTTGGTGTTTAATCTTCGCTTGATTGGTAAAGATTTTTAAACTAGTTTCTTCTACTCCCAGCGCGATGTTTTCTCACACCTTCATCACCTGCACTAACTTAAAGTGTTGGTGAACCATCCCAATTTTGTATTGATTCGCTTTAATCGGATCAGTAATAATTACTGGTTCACCATTAATTTTAATTTCACCACTATCTGGTTGGTACATCCCAAATAAAATACTCATCAACGTTGATTTACCAGCCCCGTTCTCACCAACCAAAGCATGAATGTCATTCTTTTTTACCCTTAAAGTTAAATGATCATTTGCAACAATCATTCCGTTGTTAAACGTTTTGGTAATATCAAGCATTTCTACAGCATATTCACTCATTGTTTTTTTCCTTTCTTTGCTCAGAGTCATTAATTATCATTGACTAACTTAATTTCACCGCGATTAACTTTTTTGCAACAATTTCCTCAGCAATCTTCTGAATTAAAGCCCCGTCCATATAACTACTAATCTCCATGCTGGTTTTTTCAAAAGCAGCATTGACGTAATTAATTAAGACATTGGTAGCATCTGGTGCATCGTCTTGTTTTTCTTCATCATATAGGGATAACTTATGGGTTTTAAGTTGATATTTACCACTACCATCATCAACCAAATCCACGGACCAATTCAAAGCTGGAGTTGGAGAAAGACCATCCCACACGTCAGTTCAAGCATTCCCGCTCCTATCTTTTAAAGAAGAAGAATGTTGTAAGGCAGCTTGTGTGGCACTACTAATATTTTTAATTGCACTAGTAATAAAACGTCCGTGAACAGCATCACTATCATAAGCAGTCGCTTGATCTCCATCCACCCCAATAATGTAAGGTCGACCATTAAACCCACGAGGAATATAGTTTAAAACATCTTGAATTTGAGGCCCAGCAATCGGAAAAATTAAGTCTGATTTTTCTTGACCAATTAACTTATCAACAATACCTGATTTAGTAGCCCCTCCTAATTGAAAATTACCGCTGTAATAAGCAGCATCGGATGAAGAAGTAATTTTCAAATCACCCACTTGATGAGTGGAAGTATTGGCTAAATAAATTTTTCGGTATGATTCAGAGGTAGTGGCATAATACTGATTGAAAAGTTCAACTCCCAAGAATGCCCCCCACATATAGTTATCTACTGCATACTTAAAGGAGGTTCCTCCAAAAGTACCAAAAGTAATTTTTCCATCCCCATTAACATCACCTTGCATTTTTTCTGTTTCATTGCCTTGAGCATCCTTAACCTTGGTAGTTGCTCAATAAGCAGCATCAAAAACTGCTTGCATACTTGCAATTTGGGAATTAAAAACAATACTAATCACATTTTGATATTCAGGATTATCATAGTCTGCTTTTCCATCAATCAGAATTACTGATTGATTTTTAAACAACTTGGTAGCTTCACTTAAAGTAGGGATATGAGCAAATCCTGACAAAACCAACGCATCAGCTTTTTTAAGTTTTGCTAAACGGTAACCTGAAACCAGGGAAGTGTAAGAAGCGTCGACTGACTCAACATAATTATTTTTCCCAATCAGGTTATAATTGTACATTAAATAGGTATTCATTCCTTTGTAAGCGTCTTCATTGAAAGCGTGATCGTCGACTTTACCACTTTCAGTAACTAAAACCACTCGTTGGCCCTCAACACCACTAGCATATTTAGGAGCAATACATCCAATTACACTTGTAGTACTAATGCCAATCACACCAATTGATGACAAAATGCCTAAAGTTTTTTTCACACCATTTCCCTCTTGCCAAGATTCAAACAAAAGTGGAATGTTTCAGATAAGAATCAGAAGTTATTTTTAACTACTAAATTCTCATAGTCTCTAATAGGTTAGAGGTAGAAACAATATCCCGTTCTGATATCTTATATAAGAATTTCCTTTATTTTATATATTTAATTTTAACATGAGGTTTTAATTTATTACTAAATTATTTTTCATCATAAATTAGTCTAAATTCTTCGTTTCTAGCTCTATCGATAATCTCTTGAGCTAACTTAGTAATAATTTTTCCGTTCAAATAATCAATTGCTGTAGTTCCTAAATCAGCAAACGCGTTATTAACAAAATTAATTAGCACATCACTTGCATCAACTGGTAGTGATCCTGCTTCATCAGGGTTATCACCATTTTCTCCATCAAACAAGCGTAAATAATGCTTGCTGATTTTGTACTTACCACTACCATCATCTAAAAGGTCAACTGACCAGTTTTTATAACGTCCAGGAGTAGTACCATCCCACATTTCATCAGCACTTGTTTTGGCAGCATAACTTCCATCAACTTGTTTATTTACTAACGATTGAGCGTGTTGTAAAGCAATTTTTGTGGCACTATGAACATTTTTAATTGCACTAGTAATAAAGCGCCCGTGATAAGCAGAACCATTAAAAATTTCAGCTTGATCAACATCAATTCCAATAACATAAGGTAAACCTTTATAACTACTACTACGAGGATGATAATTTAAAACATCTTCAATTTGAGGTCCAGCCACAGGAAAAATGATATCAGCCTTGCGATCATCAACTAGCTTAGAAACAATCCCTGATTTGGTAGCTCCTCCTAAATCAAAATTATTAGTTCACCAGTCGTAACTACTGGTGTTGGTCACTTTTACTGATTCAATTTTATAATCATCAGTGTTTGCAAGACGAACATAACCACGAGTTTCACCATATCACTTATTGAATAGATCCATTCCTAATAACAAGCCTCACATGTAGTTATCAACTCCATATTTATTTGAAGCTCCAGCAAAAGTACCGAAGGTAATTTTTCCATCCCCACTCGCATCACCTTGCATTTTTTCTGTTTCATTGCCTTGGGCATCCCTAACCTTAGTAGTTGCTCAATACGCAGCATCAAAAGCCGCTTGCACCCCTCCTAGTTGAGAATTAAATAAAACACTAATAACATGATCATAAAGTTTGTCAGTACTTCCTGGTGTTCCATCAACTAAAACAATAGTTTTTTCACCAAAAAGCTTTGCTGCTGCAGCAATTGTAGTTATGTGATTAAATCCTGGTAAAATAACAGCATCAGCCCTTTTAAGTTTTGCTAAACGATAGGCAGAAACCACCGAAGTGCTTGAGGTATCAGCAGCTTCAACATAATTGTTCTGACCATCCAATCCGTATTCTGATTTAACAAAGTTTTTCATGCCAATATAAGCATCTTGATTGAAAGAATGATCGTTAATCCGACCACTGGTGGAAACTACCACCCTTTGTCCCGGACTACCCACAGCATATCGGGGAGCAATACAAGAAACAACGCTTGTAGAGGCAATACTGGTAATTACAAGACCCCCTAATAAAGGCAGGATTTTTTTCATTATTCACCCTCCTTCAGGTATGTTTTAAAAAAGAAAACACGTATTCTCATCAGTCAGCAGACCCATAAAAAAGAGGATTATTTATTATCAAAAGTAATAATCCTCATTAAACATACCTAGAGTATGTTCTTATAGTCCCTGATTTTTGGTAGGGGTGGAGTCAGTAACCCATTGTGTTACCCTATATAAGAATTTGATATTCAATTTTATGTAAATAATAATAACCTTAATTGTTTTTAAAAAAAACAGTAAAAAACAAAGTTTGTCATTCTGGAATTATTACCTTTGTAAATAAGCCCCTATCTATCAAGGTGATAATTATTTTTCCACAGCACAAAAAAAATTAACTAAAAATTATTTTCCCTGTTTTAATTTGGGACAGTCTATTTTACACCAAAATAGACTGGCAAGGCTTCTACTGAAGCCTTGGATCCTTTTTAACTCTTGGTTTTTTGCAATAAAAATTTTTATAGTGAGTAAGGTTGGAAAATGATTTTCTTAATCGTTTTTCCTTGAGCATGAAACTTCTTCTCATATTCAGTAGGAACATTAGTTTTTAACTGGTTAACATCAGCATACAAATCAGTAGTTTGATAAACAATTCTCCATTGCGGATGTGCAGTTATTTGTTCTAAACTAAACTGATAAAGTTGGTCGTTATCAGTTTTTAACTCAACTTTTCCTGATGGTTTTAAAATCTTAAAATAGTCATCAAGAAATGTTTGATAAGTTAACCGTTTTTTATAGTGTTTTGCTTTTGGTCAAGGATCAGAAAAATTTAAGAAAAGACAATCAAAAGAGTTAGGCAGAAAAACTTGTTGAAGTTTTTCTGCAAATCCATTCATAAACTTTAAATTATCAAGTTGTTCGTGCTTTGTAATTAAAGCTTTTTTTAAAGCAACCCCAACCACCGTACTTTCTTTTTCCAAACCAACCAAGTTTCAGTCGGGATGAATTAAAGATTGAGCAATCAAAAAATCACCCTTACCACAGCCAATTTCTAAAGCATAAAATTGGTTGTGATTAGCAAAAAAATCTCCTACTTTCAACTGGTCGTTTGACACAGGAATTAAATGCTGAGGGTGATTTAATAAATAATCTTTTGTTCAGTTTTTATTTCTTAAACGCATGTTTTTCTCTCTCTATTTTTTAGTAAAATGCTAGTCCTAAACCAAAGAAAATCGCACAAACAACAATAGTAATAATGCCAATCATTAGTGGCGAAGAAACTAATGAAGGATCACGCTTGAGTTTTTTAGCCCCAATTGGTAATAGCGATCCTAATAATCCACTTAAAAGAATACCAAGAATCAAAGTCACACTGCTGGCTAAAACCGCATCTCATAAACCTTGACTTTTGATGTCATTGAATTGAATTGCATAGAAGATTACTAATCGTAAGATATTTAAAACAACCATCACAACACTAACAATTAAAGAAGTTAACATTTCTTTAAAGACTAAACGACGCAGTTTTTTATGATCATCATTAATTGACAACGCGCGAACAACATTACTTGTTGATTGGTTCACACCAATTCCACAAACTCCCATTAAAACAAAAACTAACGGAACATACAAATAAATAGCCCCATACTTAGCATCATTAACTGTTCCTAAATCAGCGAGATTTAAGCCATAGTCATTGAAAAAAACGACTAATAAAATTTGCACAATCGTGGCAAACAACATTCCCCCACCCAGTCAAATTAAACGAGAAAGAAACATTCCCCCAATTCTTTGTTTGAAAGGATCATCATCGTTGAATGGTGTAATCCCAGCAAAACGTTGTAGATCTTCAGTAGTTTCTCGTTCGATTACATCAACCACATCATCAATCGCAATTACTCCTGCTAACTTATTATCAAGAGTAACTACAGGCAAACTATTCAAATCATAACGTTTAAAAACTTGAGCAACTTCTTCTTGGTCTTTATCAATTTTTGTTGAAACTACTGCTGTATTCATAATGGTTTCCAACTTAGCTTCACTATCATTGAACAGTAGGTCTTTCAGCTGGATTTGTCCTACCAAAGTTTCAAAGTCATCAACAATGAATAAATCATCAACATTTTCAACCTTATCATGAACAGCTTGGACTGCTTTAATTGCTTCTGAGACTGTCAAAGTTTGGGGTAACTTTAAAAAGTTAACACTCATAATTCCTCCAGCAGTTTGTTCGTCGTGTTGAAGAATATTATTTAATTCTAAGCGCTTTTCAGCACTAGTTAAATCAAGAACTTTTTTAACATCATCTTTGTGTAAATCATCAATTAAATCAACCAAGTCATCACTATAAATATTGTTAACTAAAAGCTTTAAATCATTGTTATTTAAATTCTTTACCAATAATTCTTGAGTTTCTAAGTTTAAATAAGGAAATAAGGTAGTTTGATATTTCTTATTAATCAATTCAAAAGTAGCAATAATCTCAGCTTCATCATCTAACTGGTTTAAAGCACTAGCAATATCAACATCTTGGTACGTGTTAAATAACTTATTAATTCTTTTTTTATCATGGGTTTGTAAAACTTTTTGGATCTCTAAAGTGAGTTCGCTCAATTCTTTCATTAAAATTTTCCTTTGTTAATACTTCTGTTAATTCTATCAAAAATAAAAAAACAAGACATCATTTGCTTGTGCATGTCTTGTCTTGATGGTGCTGAATTCAGCATTTGGTGGAGATGGCGGGAATTGAACCCGCGTCCAAGAAACCCTTGTCTATAACGTCTACAAGTTTATTTGCTTTCCTAACTGATGATTAATTAACTGAAATCAACAAAGGATTAAAGAATCATTTGCAATGGTATTTAAAAGCTATTTATTGCAATCATAACTTCGGAATCGATTGGGTAAAAAGATAATAATTAACCGACTAAAACTACTACCCTTAGAAATGTTTAACTTAAATTAAAGTTGGATTAAGCAGTTAATAAAGCTGCCCCAGCTTGATTGTTTGTCATCATAAATGCTGGCATTTCAAATTTTTCTTCTTTTTTGTTTGCGTTTAATCAAACCTAGTAGTCTTTAGGTTTACCAGACCACTGCTGTTATAGACAACAGATATCCTGTCGAAACCAGGACACCCCCGTGATGATCTAATTGAAATCACACTCTTATTTTATGCGAAAATTAGGCATTTAACAAGCAAAAGTCACTGCAAAAAAGTGGGCTAAATCTCAGGCTTATCGTTTATAACCCTTATTAATTTCTCGTTGAGAATCGCGTTCTTTAATTGTTTGACGTTTGTCGTGAAGTTTCTTTCCTTTTCCTAAAATAACCTCTAATTTAACCCGATTATTAGTTCAATATAACTTTCCAGGAACTAGAGTTAATTTTTCTTCTTGAACCCTTTTTAATAAACGGTTAATTTCTGTTTTATGTAACAATAATTTTCTAGTGCGACTAGGATCTAACTTAGTAGGGGTATTAGTAGAATGTTCATATCTTTTAATATTCATATTAATAATAAACGCTTCTTGTTTTCGAATTAAAACAAACGCTTCATTAATTGAAACATCACCTTGGCGAATTGATTTTACTTCACTACCAGTTAAACTAATTCCTGCCTCAACACTATCAATCACTTCGTAATTAAACCGTGCCTTTTTATTAGTGACAATAATTTTCATACCCATTGTTTTCACCTTTTCTAATTAACAAACTGGAAATCAATTTTGCGAGTTGGTAAATCCGCTTTTATTAGTTTAACTTTAACCTTATCTCCCATCTTGTAAATCTTATTTTGGGGAGTAATTAAACTTTGACTCTTTTCATTATAAGAGGTTCCCTGAGGAAATTCAGAAATATGCACTAAACCTTCGACCATATTTTCTAACTGAATAAAAGTACCAAACTTTAAAGCTGTTACTACCACACCAATGAATTCTTGACCCACTTTATCTTGCATATATTCCACCATGCAAACCTTAATCACTTCACGTTCAGTATCAATTGAACTTTGTTCAGTATCATTAATGATTAAACTCGCTTTTTCCACAAAAGCAGCATTTTGCTCTAATTTTCAAGCATCAGTTTCTTGTTTAACTAAATATTGTTTCAAATAACGGTGAACAATTAAATCACTGTAGCGACGAATTGGCGAAGTAAAGTGCGTGTAGCACTTCGAAGCTAAACCAAAATGACCAATGTTAATTAAACCATACTTTGCTTTGTCCATGTATCGCAACAAACTTAGGTTTAAGAGTTCTACTTCTAAAGGATCAGTAATCTGTTGATCGATTTGCTTTAGTGTATGATTCAAGTTTTTAGGATCAAGTTTTTGTTTATCAGTTAACTTTACATCAATTCCAAAGTTAATTAAAGTAGCATACCATTCTAATAATTTTTCAGCTTCAGGACGACCATGATTTCGGTAAATAAAAGGTAATTCTTTTTCATAAATTGTTGTAGCAACCGCTTCGTTGGCACTTACCATAAAGTTCTCAATCAACTTTTCACTTTCTCCACTTGTTCGTGAACTAATCTCCACAACATTGGCATTATCATCTAAAATGACTTTAGGTTCACGAATTTCAAAGTTGATTGTGCCACGAGCAATTCGCTCTTTATTTAAAATGTGGTGCAATTCAAAAGCATGATTTAGCATTGTTTGGACTTCTTTACTAGCACTAATCGTTTTTGTAGCATAATACTCATTTACCTGATTGTAATTTAAGCGGTCAACTGAAATCATGACGCTTTCATAAATTTGTTTCTCGACCATTTTTCCCGTTAAGTCAAAAACCATTTCACAAACCAGAACAAACTTCTTTTCATTTGGGTTTAATGAACAAACTCCATTAGATAAAACCTCTGGAAGCATCGGAATCACAGTATCGACCAAATAAGTTGAATTTCCCCGCATTAACGCCTCTTTGTCTAAGAAGGTTTTTGGTTGAACATAGTGCGCAACATCAGCAATTGCGACAGTTAAGCGATAATGTTGGTCATCAATTTTTTCAACCCCAATTGAATCATCCAAATCCTTAGAGTCAACCCCATCAATTGTCACCATCGTTTTACCAATCAAACTTTGCTTGGTTCTCTTATTCAATTCTTCACTTTGGTTATCAGGAGTTAGAGCAACCTTTTGTGCTTCATTTAAAGTATTTTTATTAAAATCAATCTTGATGTTGAATTCTTCAGCAATCGCAATGATTCGGTCTGATGCTTTTAAAGCATTACCAATAACTTTAATAATTCTGACAAACAACTTGCGACCTTCACTCCGTAAAATCTTTGCCTTTAACAATAAATTTGCATCTAAGTGAAAATCTTTTTTGTTAACCATTACTACTCGAAACGAACTTAAACTTTGATCAGTTGGGATTAAATCAAGAAACTTTTCATCGCTTGATTTTTTTAATTCTCCAACCAAAAATTCTTTTTCTCGACTAGAAACTTCAGCTACACCTGCTTTAAATCGGGGTGGAATGGCAGGATCGTGTTCTTGATAATTATCTTTTTGAATTCGATAAACAACAACATCACCACTAATGGCATTATTTAAATTTACTGGGGGAATAAAAAAATCATCACCCTCTAAATCGTGAAAATTTGTCACAAATCCAAAACCTTTGGGATGCATTTTAACATGACCCTTAAAGTAAGGTTCTTGATCAATTAAATAAACATTAAAATCGGGAGTTAAAGCAATCAGATTTTGCTCATCCATTTCTTTTAAAAGGTTCAAAAGCTCGTTTGAATTAGCCTTTAAGTTTCGCTCTAAAATCGTTAAAGGCAGCTTCTTCTCATGTTTCTTTAATAAATTAATAATTTTGGTTTCCATCATGCTGATACTAAACTCTCCTTCTGGTAATTAAAAAGTAAAAAACACTACTTTAAAATAGTGTTTGTTAAGATACATATAACTAAAGTGATGACAAAGAAAACTATTCCTAAAGACAACATCCAGATTGAAAAGACCTTATCTGCACCACGTTCTTTAGAATTGGTAAATAACTCTTCGTTTCCACCATTTAATGCACTTAAACCAGTTTGTGATTTTTTATTCTGTAATAAACCAATTACAATCATGGCTACAGCAACAATCATAATCGCAATTTCAAACCCTAAAATAATTCGATTTGCCGTATAATTTGCCCCATTACTTGCTAATAATGCGCCCATAGAAATAACCCTCCTCTCCTTTTAAAACTAATTGTAATTCTACTATATTTTTGTACTTAATTAAACCTGGCCTTTAATTTTTATTAATGCTACTAGTCAAAAAAAGACCAACCTCTTTTTAATGGTTTGGTCTTTTAAAATTAGTTAATTATCCTTTTTTAAAAAGCTCAGCTAACTCAACATTTAATCCCTTAGCAATCTTTTCAACTGCTTTTAGAGAAATATTTCTAGTTCCCCGTTCAGTATCAGAGATGTAATTGCGGTGTAATCCTGAACGAAAACTCAATTCTTCTTGAGTAATGTTTTCCTTAGTTCGGAGGTTTCGCATATTTTGACCAAGAATCCCGACGATGTCTTCTTTTTTTATTTCTTTAGTCATTCTTATTACCCCTTTCTTTTTGCTGATTTAATTATATCTAAAATAAATTGAAACAACACTTTTTTGTGTACTAATCATCTTTATAAATTTCGTGATAAAGTTTTTCAATGTTTTTAAAAAGATTAGCAATCCCAGACTTAGTAATCACAAAACCTTTTTTTTGCATTTCACTCTCTAACTCCACATATGACGATTCAGGAAATCTTAACCTTAAATTTGCTAAAACGTTTGCTTTCTCGCTTAACTTTTGCATTTGATGGTGTTGTTTAATGTAAGTAATTTGTTTTACTTGTTCTTCAGCAGTTTTTAACACCTTTGCTTGGTTAGAAATATCAATATTAGAAATTCGGTTAATGCTATTAACCATGTCTCGTGAAATGCGTTCGTTTTCAAATTTCATTACACTTAATCCTGCATCAATAAATTTCAAAAAATCAGAAATCAACGTTGCTTTCTTTAAATAAGTCAGATAAATCTGATTTTTACGGTTTAACAGTTTAAAATTAAAACCCTGATTGTGCATTAAACTTTGAAAATAAAGCGCATCAGCATTTTCTCGAAATCTTAACTCCAAATGGTAATAAGACTGGGGCGCATTAACTGAACCAATCGCTACAAACATTCCCGCCACATATGAACGTAATAAATCAGAATGACTAAGAATTTCTTGATCAAGGACAATAACCTTACTTTGTCTAGTATCAATGATGTTTAATTGGATTAAAAAGTTTTTCACTTCACCATTTAAAGTTAAATGATAAACTTTTTGTTTCTTTAAAGTTTGAGATTGAGTAATTGAAATTAAAACCTCACCTTGATAGTGTTTTTTGACAAAAGTTAATAAAGTTCGCGCAATCTTGTTACTAATCGTGCTAATGTGCAGCTTTAATAAGTTATCAGAATAAATTAACTCACCGTTGTATTTAATAAAACCACACAAAAAAGCTTGTTCTTGAGCGTCACTGAAAGTATGAGAAACAATTTCTTCTTTAACTTCTAAAGCAAATGACATCAATTCACATCCTAATCATTAGTTTTCTTTTTTTGCATTTTAGCAAGTTTTTGCGCTGCCTTATCTTCTTTAGAAAGTTTTTTTCTCTGTTTGATTTGTTCTTGTTTACTTGAATTAGTTGGCTTCTTTTTTGACTTTGGTTGTGAAGTTTTGTTCAAGTTCAATCATTTTCTCAAATAATAAAAGTACGCTTTATCAAGATGAGGTGCTTCAAAGTATTCTTTTTCATACAATTTATTTGGTTGACGGAAGAATCAAGCAATCACATTTTGACTAAGAATCATCATTAATAGTCCCAGTCCTGCTGTCAGCATAATAATTACTAACGATAATGTCTTTTCATACATGATAAACAAGTGGTCGTAAGGTCGTTGCAACTCTAAAGCAAACCTGATGATATTTCAAGCTAAGAAGTACCCTCCAGCCTCTGCTCCAACCTTAGTAATCCAGTACTTTTGGGGATTGTTTGCTTTAATTAAAGCTCTTCCACTATGATAACGACGCGAAGTTAAACTAGCGCTCTTATGATTAATTTTAGCAATCTCTTTCTCATAGGTTGGTTTTTGATCAGTTTCAAGCTTTTTATAAAAAGCTTGGTTTCAAATTACAAAATAACTTTGGTTTCGTTCTGGGTGTTTAACCAATTGTTTAGCAGAGTATTTTCAAGGCATAATAAAGTTTAATCATCCTTGCCCAGCATTAAAGTGATATTCTTTAGGAAGTTTTTTTCAAGGTTTAGGACCAATTCATTTCCCAATATTTGGCAAAACAAAAGTAATTAAACCTCAAGCAATAAATAAAGCAATTGATTCATAGAAGAAGATTGGTGCCATTTGATAAACTTGACCATTTTGCAAACTAATTCCGTTAATTATTTGACCAGTTGCTCCAGTATATCTTCATTGCGTATTCACTTGAATATAATGAGGTAACCAAGAAAGTGGGTTGCTAGATACCGATCCCACTGGTGGTCCCATCACTTCGTGGTTAAAGAAGTTTCCTCACCGCCCAATACCTTGCCCTAACAAAATGTTGGGAATGATACAGTCCATATAAGTTCATAAAGAAACTTTAGTGTAACGACCCATAATTCCATAAACAATTAAACCAGTTAAAGTTCCAACATAAACCCCACCATGAATAGCCATCCCTGCGTGTCAAAAGGCAAATAATCCTCAAAATCCAACTCCATTAGCATTAACTCCAGGACCATCAGCGTTTAGCTTTCCAAAAATTGAAGCTCCAAATAGCGACATAGGAATAATCGCAATCACTCCTCATGCCAATTGGGTGACAGGAATACCTTTTTTTCAAAACTTAAATGCACTATAACCAACTGCAAGAATCATTCCCAGAGTCATCGTAAACGCATAGACATGAAACCATCCCCCATAATCAGAACTAATTGTTCAGGTTCCTGGATCTTGTCAGTTATCACCTTGAGTTCAATCAATCACCTTCAGTACTCCTTATTTTCTATTGTTGATTATACCGATTCTCTGGTTAGAAAGTATTGTTATAATCAATTACAATATTAATGAGTATAAATAAAGGAGAATTATTATGTACCAAAATCGAGAAAAATATCTTAGTGCCTACCAGTCATTATTAGGAATAGCTTATGCATTTGCAATTCTTAGCACCGTGCTTACAGCAGCGTTATTGCTTCCGATGTTATGAACAATTCCAATGACAAAAAGCATCAATAAAAAACGTTTAGCTGCTGAGCCAAGTGAATGTTTAACATTAGGAGTTTGTGCTTTATTCTTTTTAAGTATCATTTCTGGAGTTCTATTAATCGTTGCTAATGGTAAGGTTGATCAATATGAACGAGCAAAAATCAGTGATGCTACTAACACCAGAATGGATGAAGCTGCAAACAATTTTCAAGTTTAAGCATTAAAAAATATTAAAAAAACCTTATCATTGTTCAAAGATAAGGTTTTTTGTTATTTCATCACGACATAAAATATTAATAAAAGCACTTACATAAACATAACCAAGGATGGATCATAACAACCTGATTGATGTTATCAGAACCCTCATCAAACAATTGAAGCAATAATGATTAGTTATTTATTTAGAAATCATCAAAAGAAAAAAGGAAGATTTTATCTTCCTTTTTTTAGTTTATTTAGTTTTTGCAGTTTTTGGTTCTGAGAATTGATTTGAAAAATCTTTCTCAACTACTTTTTTAATCTCATTTGCGTGAGTTTCGACAGAAGCAGCTTTTTTCTTTCATTGGTTAGAAAATTCAGTTTTTTCTAATAAAGCATCGAACTCAGCTTTCACTGATTCTGCTTCAGACTTCACAGACTCAGCATTTTCCCAAGCTTTCTTTGCTTCCAATCCCATTTTAACTGCTTCGGCAGCTTCTCTTTTAGCTTTTTCTTTTAAGTTTTTCAAATGTTCGATTTCTTCTTTTGTAAACATTATTCATTCCTCCTTTAGATTTATTATAATTAGTTATATCTATAAATTTATAAAAAGAACTTATCTTTTGCAATTAAAACTGACGAAAAACGTAAAAAAAACCAAACTAAGTTAAAAATACTTAGTTTGGTTTAATTTTATTTACTAAGATTGGTTTTTTATCCCAAGTTTTGAATGTACTCCACAGCCATTTGCCCCGCTAACGCTCCGTCTCCAGAAGCGATGGCAATCTGGCGTAAGGGTACTTCGCGCACATCTCCAGCACCAAATAACCCGGGAATAATTGTTGACATATCCGCATTAACTTTTAAATAACCTTGGTCATCTTTTAAGTTAAGTTCAGAATGGATAAAATCAGTAATTGGTTTTGAACCAATATAAGGGAAAACTGCTTGAACTTTAACTTCCTTTACCTCACCAGTGATTAAATTTTTTGTTTTTATTGCTTCGACTTTATCAGTACCAATGATTTCTTCTACCACCGTATTCATAATAAAGTGGACTCCTGGTTTTTCTTTTAATAAACTAACTTGAAATTCATCAGCTTTAAAATGATCCTTGCGCACAAAGACATACAAGTTTTTGACAAAAGCAGTTAAATAAGTTCCTTCACTTAAAGCAGAGTAACCTCCACCAACCACAGCAACATCGCCACCTTTGTGAAAAGCACCATCACACACCGCACAATAACTGACACCTTTACCATATAAGCGGTCTTCACCAGAAATGCCTAACTTGTTTTCTAAGGTTCCTGTAGCAATAATTAAGGTTTTAGTATAAAAAGTGTTTGGTTGAAGAGTGTGGACTTCAAACAAGTTATCATCACGTTTAGTAAAATGAAGCACACCATCATACTCAAATTCAGCTCCTAAACTAGTGGCCTGTTCATACATCCGCATCGCTAAATCAGGACCAAGGATTGAATTAAATCCTGGGTAGTTTTCAACTTCAGCAGTTTTAACCATTTTTCCTCCAGGAACTTCTTTTTCTAAAATAATAACCTTTAATCCTGCTCTAGCAGCATAGATTGCCGCAGTTAAACCAGCAGGACCACCCCCAACAATAACTACATCATAAATTTTTTCTTGATTTTCATTAGTAAGATTTTTCATATAATCAACCTACCATTCTTCATTTATAAGGGGAAATCCCTTGAGCAAAAACGATTAACACAATTCCTAGAAAAAGAATTAAACTTAAAACTAAATAATCAGCAATTGGAGTATTTTGAATAAACAACTCACTTGCTTGGCGATGAGTTTCTAAAATAATCCGAATTAATAAATAACCAAAGAGATAACCACCACTAATAACCCCACTTCGTAAAATTCAGAAGTGATTTGGATTATTTACTTGTTCTAAGTACTTTGCATCAGGATTGGCAGCAAAATGACGCTTAAAACCACCAAGTGATGCCAATTGGGTTTGTTTAGCCTTCTGATATTCAACTCGATTAGTTCTTAATTCTTGATGATAAGTAGTTTTGGCTTTTTTAAATTGCGCACTCCCTTTATCATATTGATGAGACTGATTTAAAAACCTCTGTTTTGCTTGATTTTGACGTTTAGTTTTTTGCTGACTTAAACCTTCAATTCGTTGATAAACTTGTTGAATTTTCTCACTGCGCTGTTCTTGAGAAGCAAGGAGTTTTTCAGTTTCTGCCTCATCACTCTCATACCAATAATAAGCCTTGTTTCAAGCATTAAAGAACGAAAGTTTGAGTTCTGGTGTTTGATCGTCACCAACCAGTACTCGCTGATATTTTATCGGTTTTTGACTGTTCATGCTACTAATTTCGCTTTCAGGCAAATGTTTATATTTTTTGTTATATCATCCTGGATATGCTTTTGGTTCAACATCTCAAGGGTACTTAAGGGGGGGTTGAAACCAGCGCGAAAGGTTAGGAACAATAAAAGTAAGAATTAATCATAAGCAACTATTACTTAATGATTCATACAAAAATAATGGTTCACGATATTGCAAGGGTTGGGTTAAAAGATTTTTCATTGTTTCACCTTGATCAGAAGGGAGTCCTGCATCAATCAATGCTTGGATAGCTTCATCAAGATTAGAACCATGATTAGCTACAATTTCACCTCACCCGTTAGGTAAAGCCAAAGTTGCTAATTCACTAGGAAAGTAAAATAACTGGTCTCGAATTGAACCTATCAATCATCCTAACGATTCATAACTAACTACTTGTCCTAAAATTTCGTGGTTATACATGTTTCCTCACCGACCAATAATTTGACCTAAAAGGATATTTGGTAAAATACAATCAGCATATACTCATACTGAAATCATCGTCACTTTTGACCGACGATAAAACCAGACAAAACCAGCAGCAACCCCTAATCCTAACGCACCAAATAAACTCATTCCTGGTTCTCAAAAGAAAAACACGTGATACCACACTAATCCAGGAATAAAAGCCTTACCAAAAATCGTTGCTCCCAAAATTCCCAAAGGAACAGTAATCACAATCGCCAATTCTAACTCTCTTAACGGAATGCGCTTTGTTTTCATTTTAATAATCGAAGCCACGATTACTAGGATAATTCCAATGAACATAAAAATAGGATAGGCTGGTATCACTCCATTTAAGTTTCTGACATTACTTGGATCACCATGAAGACTAATTCAATTAATTAAATCCTGACTTTGACTAAAAAAACTACTAGTTATTTTCACGACCTTCATTTCCCTGCTCTTGGTTAATTCGGTCATCCATTACTTGGACAATATCTTCAGCATTTCCTGACTTAACTAGTTTTAACTGACCAACTGCTGCTTCAACAATTGTTGAAATATTTCGTCCTGAAGAAACTGGAATCCTAATAAAAGGAACCTCTACACCCAAGATATCTTTGGTTTGATAATGAGCATCCAAACGTTCAGAATCATCAAGTTTATTTTGTTCAAAAGAAAAGAGTTCTACAACCAAATCAATTGTGGTGGTATCCATAATTGCCTGATAACCATTAGTTTTAGACATATCCATAATTCCGATTCCACGAACTTCAATTAAGTTCTTTAAAATAGGATGAGAACGCCCATACAACACTGAAGATTTATTAGTAATAATAATTCGGTCATCACCAACAAACAAATGGTTATTTTTAATTAATTCAATCACCATTTCTGACTTCCCAATTCCTGACTTCCCAATAATCAATACTCCTTGACCATAAATGTTAACTAACGAACCGTGTTCTTCAAGTTGAGGAGCAAAAAAATTATCAAAGTAATCAAGAACTTTTTGGGTCAATTCAGAAGTAGATTCGGTTTCTACCTTCAATAACGGAAAGTTTTTAGCTTTAGCAACCTTGGTAATTGTAATTAAATCACTAAATTTTTGGGTCACAATAATCCCTGGAACACTATCAAGCATCAACTTTTCATAACGTTCTGCACGCGTTGCTTCATCTAATTGTTGAATATAAGCTGCCTCTTTAGACGAAAGGAGGAGCATTCTGCGCGCATTATTACTATTAGGAACAGGAACAAAAAATCCTGTTAATTCTAACCCAGCGCGATTTAACCCATAAACATTAACAGTTTTGGTTTCAAGTTTATCCTCACCTGCTAAAACTTCCATTCCAAATTGATCACAAATCTTTTTTAACGTTAATTTTTCAGGCATACTTAACTCCAATCACCTTCATAGTTTAATTATAATTTAAATCACTTCTTCTGCTGCATTTTTGTCTAATTCTTCTTTTTTTACCCTCTTTAAAGCACCAGATTTTTTTGTTTAGGTAACTTTGAAGTTTTTTTCAAGCTAACCCTTCCGTTCCTAAAGCACCATAATTTGTTTTTCTTTTGTTTTCCTCGAACTCTTCATAATAAAAAACTTAACAGATTAAAAGAAAGAAAAACCAGAGGAAGATAGATACCAATTTCAATCGGAAAACGAAGTAACTTTCCAACTCCCATTAAGATCGCAAGTGAGTAACTATTAGATAAACTAGCAACACTTAATGGGGAAATTACAAAACTATAAATCAAGAAATTTAGACTAAAATAACTAATGATTTTCAAAAATAACCACTTATTATTTTTGTAAAGAAACACAAGTCCTCCACTTAAACCAAACAAAGATTTAGCAAAAGCAAAGCCAAAATGATAAACTCCACCATTATTAATTAACGTTCCTAAAGTGTCACTTAATAACCCTGAAATCATTCCTGTGAACGGGCCAAAAATCATTCCCGTAGTAAATAAAAGGAAGTTACCCAAAGCTAACCGAATCGTTGTTCCAACTACTAAGAAAGAATAACTCAACAAATTGGTTAACAAAACACTTAAAGCAATTAAAAAAGCCATTAAGGTAATGTTTTTAGTCTGATAAGTTTTTCTTAACTCTCAACGTTGAAGTAGATAACATCCTGCTAATAAACCAAGAAATGTTCCTAAAAAAATCAACGTAGTCAATAAATACAAGTTGTGATTAATAGTTGGTAATTTTCTCCTTTTAAACTTTAGTGATAATTATAATATCATTGTTCAACCAGGGGGATAAAATAAAGACTACCACAAACCAAAACATCGCAATTATTAGCTAATTGAGTTTGGAGGAAAGTTTTCCAATCACCAATTTTTTCTCCAATTATAACCTTATCAAGATTTCAGCTTTGAAAGTGATCAAAAGCAGTTACATAAAGTTTTGAAAAGTGATTGCTTAACACTTTAAGATTGGTTTGATAGTCCTTATGAGCACTGCACCCCACAATCACTACTGGATCTTTGTTAGGATACTTGTTTATAAAACTTTTAATTAAAGCTTCAATTCCAGCAGGATTATGAGCACCATCAACAATTAATAAAGGTTCGGTTTGTAAAACTTGAAAGCGCCCCAGAAGTGGTGGTGCTTTTAAAAAATCAAAATCATTAATTTGAAACTCTTGAGAAAGAAAGGTTTTTACCAAACCCTTATTTGCTTGTTGGTATAAAACTTCATCATCAATAATTTCACCAAGAACAATTTCTACTTGTTGATCTTTTAAAATTTTGTCAATTGAAGTCAAGTACTTGGTATTATCATCACTAACATAAAGTTTAGTTTTAGGTTTAGCCATTAAAACTTTATTGGTTAAAATTGTTTCAATATCAGTTCCTAATACTTCTTCATGATCAAAACCAACCATCGTTAACAAGGTTGCAATTTGGTTTGAAAAAAGATAAGTCACATCCTTGACTCCCCCAATTCCAGCCTCCACGATTGCTAAATCAACTTTCTGGTCACAAAAATAAAGAATCGCAATTAAAGTTCAAATTTCAAAAAAGGTTAACTGGTATTGTTCGATTCAAGGCTGAACCATTGCTAAATATTGTCTTAAATCTTGATCACTAATTAAAGTTTGATTAATTGCAATCCGTTCGTTTTGATAGAAAAACGCTGGCGAGCTAAAGACACCTACCTTAGGATATCTTTGAGCTAAAGCCAAAGCAAGAAAGCGGGTGACTGATCCTTTTCCGTTGGTTCCAACGACATTAATCGTTTTAATTGCTGTTTGAGGATTACCAAGGTGAGCAAGCACTTCTTTCAAATGATATTTTTTGTTAAAACGTTTTTTAATCGGGAGAAAACTTTCATCAACACTAATCATAAATCATTAAACTAGATAGTTCTTCAAGTATTGACCAGTATAACTATCTTTAACCTCCACAACTTGTTCAGGAGTACCACTAGCTACAACCATTCCTCCAAATTCACCACCTTCTGGTCCCATATCAATAATATAATCGACGGTTTTAATAAAATCGAGGTTATGTTCAATTGCCACAACCGTATTTCCCATATCTACTAATTGATCTAAAACCATTAACAAACGTTTCACATCATCAATGTGTAATCCAGTCGTTGGCTCATCAAGTAAGAATAAAGTTTTCCCAGTGGCCTTTTTTAACAAGTAGGTTGAAAGTTTGATCCGTTGCGCTTCTCCCCCTGAAAGAGTGGTAGCTGATTGACCTAAACGAATATAATTTAAGCCCACTTGGTTAATTGTTTCAAGTTTTTCTTTAATTTGAGGAATGTTAGCAAAGAAACTCAACGCTTCTTCAACAGTCATGTTTAATACATCAGAAATGTTTTTCTCCTTATAACGGACTTGTAAAGTTTCTTCGTTATAACGTTTTCCTTCACACACTTCACACACAATCTCCACACTAGGCATAAACTGCATTGAAATTGTAATTACTCCATCTCCTTGACAATTTTCACATCGACCTCCAGGAACATTAAAACTAAAACGTCCCTTTTTGTATCCCCGAATTTTAGCTTCAGGAAGTTCGGTAAATAAATCCCGAATATCATCAAAAACACCCGTGTAGGTTGCAGGATTAGACCTTGGCGTTTTACCAATCGGATCTTGAGAAATGTAAATTACCTTATCAACATTTTCTAAACCTTTGATTTCCTCAAATTTTCCAGGAACAATCACTTCTTTAGAAAGGTTGGCTTTAATCCCTTTATAAATAATATCTTCTAATAAAGTTGATTTTCCGCTCCCACTCACCCCAGTAATCGCTACAAATTTACCCAAAGGAACTTTAACATTAATTTTTTTCAAGTTGTTTTCTGCAGCTTTTTTAATTTCTAAAACTTTCCCATTACCACCACGACGAGTTTTTGGCACGCTAATTTTTTGCTTTCCTGTTAGATATTGTGCAGTTAGAGTTTGATTTTGAGCAACCATATCATCATAAGTACCACTATAAATTATTTCCCCACCATGCTCTCCAGCACCAGGACCAATATCAACAATCCAGTCCGCTGCCTTCATCGTGTCTTCATCATGTTCGACCACAATTAAAGTGTTACCAAGATCACGTAACTCTTTCAAAGTCCGAATTAAACGGTCGTTATCACGTTGGTGTAAACCAATTGAAGGTTCATCTAAAACATACAAAATCCCAGTTAATTGGGAACCGATTTGTTTTGCCAACCTAATTCGTTGCGCTTCTCCTCCCGACAAGGTAGTTGCACTACGAGCTAAGTTAAGATAACCCAAACCAACCTCATCTAAAAAATGGGTGCGCGAAATAATTTCTTTTACCACTAAATCAGCAATTTTAGCTTGGTTTGGGGTTAACTTTAAGTTAAAGATAAATGCTAATTCATCACTGATTGACATGCGGGTGTAATCATAAATTGATTTTTCATTAATTTTAACAGCCAAGGCAACCTTATTTAATCTTGCTCCAAGACAAGTCTTACATGGTTTTGCTACCATATAACGGTTTAAATAACGACGCATTTCTTCACTTTTAGTATCAAAATAACGTCTTTGAATCATTGAGGCAACCCCTTCAATGAAGTCTAGGTTTTCAACCTTTCTTCCTCCCGTAGAAATTAACTTATATTCAATTGGTTGATCACTTCCTCATAAAATCATTTCCATTTGTTTTTTTGACAGGGTATATAAAGGTTGATTCAAATCAATAAAATAATAATCACAAAGGGTACGAAAACGTTGTCATTCTAAATTATCAGTACCAACTAAATTTTTAAAATAAAGTACTCCGCCCTGATTAATTGAAAGTTGTTTATCAGGCATGATTAAACTTTCATCAGCTTCTAAACTAACTCCAAGTCCATCACACTCTTCACAAGCACCCAAAGGCGCATTGAAAGAGAATAAACGGGGTTCTAGTTCAGGAATAGCAAATCCACAAACTTTACATGAATAAGAAGTAGAAAACAATTGGTCGGATTTATTGTCATTTTGAGGAAAACTAACTTTAATTAATCCATCAGCATATTTTAATCCAGTTTCAATTGCTCCATAAATTCTTGAACGCATTTCTTCGTTGTTCTTAAAAATCAAACGATCAACAATAATATCAATCGAGTGTTTTTTATTCTTCTCTAACTCAATTACTTCACCAAGTTGATAAGTGGTACCATCAACAATTACCCGAATAAAACCTTCTTTTTCCAAACGAGCAAACAAGTCAACAAAAGTTCCTTTTTTCTCTCTGATTACAGGACTAAGAATATAAACTTGATCATCATCAACAATTTCATTCATAATCGAATCAACAATTTCTTTAATTGATAACGCATGAATTTTCCCATGACCATTAATACAATAAGGTGTTCCTACCCGAGCATATAACAACCGTAAATAATCATAAATTTCAGTCACCGTTCCTACTGTTGAACGGGGGTTATGCGAAGTAGTTTTTTGATCAATTGAAATTGAGGGCGACAATCCTTCAATTGAATCAACATCAGGTTTTTCATTGCCACCTAAAAATTGCCGTGCATAAGCACTTAATGATTCAATATAACGTCTTCGTCCCTCAGCATAAATCGTGTTAAATGCCAATGATGATTTCCCTGATCCAGATAGACCAGTAAAAACAATTAATTGGTCTTTTGGGAGAGTCAAATCCAAGTTCTTTAAGTTATTTTCTCGAGCACCTTTAATAATAATTTGGTTCTTCATTTATCAATTCCTCTTATTCTTTTTGACCTTCTAGTTCAATAATTGTATCGCGTAAATCAGCAGCGCGTTCAAAGTCCAACTCTTTGGCAGCAGCAAGCATTTCTTGACGTAAATCTGCTAATAAACGTTCCAATGCACTGCGTTTTTCTTTGCTACTTTTAGCTTTATTAACCTTCTCAATTTCTTTACGGGTACGTTGGGTTAATTGACTTTCAATAACCTTTTTATAAACCGTAGTTGGAGTGATGTGATGAACGCGGTTATACTCCTCTTGAATCGTTCTTCTCCGAGCAGTTTCATTGATACATTCTTGCATTGCTGGTGACATTGTATCAGCATAAAAAATTACTTTCCCCTCAGCGTTTCTAGCAGCTCTTCCTACTGTTTGAATTAAACTTCTCGCGTTCCGCAAAAATCCTTGTTTATCTGCATCCAAAATTGCTACTAACGAAACTTCAGGAATATCTAAACCTTCTCTTAACAGGTTAACTCCAACCACACAATCATAAACACCTTTTCTTAAGTCATTGATAATTTCACTACGTTCTAAGGTTTTTAACTCTGAGTGAAGGTAGGCAACCTTGACTGCTTTCTCTTGTAAATAAGTGGTCAAATCTTCACTCATCCGAATTGTTAAAGTGGTAATTAATACCCGTTCTTTTTTCTGAGCACGAAGACGAATTTCCTCAATTAAATCATCAATTTGACCATTACTTGGTCGAACTTCAATCACAGGATCTAACAACCCTGTAGGACGAATAATTTGTTGAACAGTTTCATTATTAGTTAAACTTAATTCATAGTCTCCAGGAGTAGCAGAAGTATAAATTGTTGTTTGTAAAGCGCTGGTGAATTCTTCAAAGTTCAACGGACGGTTATCTAAAGCTGAAGGAAGACGAAAACCATAATCAATTAAAGTAGTTTTACGAGAGCGATCGGTATTAAACATTCCTCTAATTTGTGGAATCATCATGTGAGACTCGTCAATGATTGTTAAAAAATCATCACCAAAATAATCAATTAGACTATAAGGAGCAACCCCAGGGGCACGAAAATCAAGTTGAGCAGAATAGTTTTCAATTCCACTACAAAAACCAAATTCTGATAAAGCTTCTAAATCATATTTAGTCCGTTGTTCTAAGCGTTGTGCTTCTAATAACAAACCTTTATCGCGGAAATACTTTAAACGTTCTTCTAACTCTTTAGCAATATTTTCTACAGCCCCCTTCAACCGTTCTTCGCTAGTTATATAATCTTGAGCAGGAAAAATTGTTACTGTTCTGCTATGACCAGAAACCCCACCAGTAGTACTATTCATAACCGAAATTTCTTCAATTTCATCACCAAAAAGTGAAATTCGAAACATTTCACTACTCATTCATCCAGGAACAATTTTAATCACATCTCCCTTAGCACTAAAGGTTCCAGGAACATTTTCAATTTCGTTACGAACATAACCAGTACGAACCAAAAAAGTTAATAAATCCCGTTTAGAGATTTTTTGACCAACGTTCAGTTCAAAAAAGAGTTTTGAATATTCCCTAGGGTCTTGCTCAGCATAAATTGCAGCCACACTTGCAACCACAATCGTATCACTTCTAGTCATTAACGCATTCATCGCACTTAAACGCATCATGTCTAATTCCATATTTTGGCGCGCATCTTTATCAATATACAAGTCTTTAGCAGGAACATAGGCTTCGGGTTGGTAAAAATCAAAGTTCGAAACAAAATATTCCACCCGGTTGTTAGGAAAAAACTCTTTTAATTCATAATAAAGTTGCATCGCTAAAGTTTTATTATGAGCAAGAACTAGGGTTGGTTTATTTAACTTATCAATGATATTAGCCATGGTAAAAGTCTTTCCAGTTCCCGTAGCCCCTAATAACACTTGGTCCTTTTTTCCTTGTTTTATCCCAGTTAATAACTGTTCAATTGCTTTGGGTTGATCGCCACTAGGAAGATAAGGAGCTTTTAACTCAAACTGTTTAAATTGTTTTTTAATTGACATTTTCTTCCCTCTCTTATCAACAAAGACAAAAAAGGAGCAAACTTAGGTTAACTCCTTTAATATATCTATAATTATACACCCTTTTTAACTAACCTATTTTTGAGCGTTTTTCACCAACTTTTTCTCCTGGTTTAGGGTCATCTTGGTTATTATTATCATTGATTTTTTTCATTTCATCAGCAATTGAGCCTAACACCTGTAAAGCAACATTCAAAGAAAAGAGTTCATTAACAGTCTTACCCTCAGCAAGTTCTTTAAATTTTGCTTCTACTTGTTCACGAGTAAACTCTTGATTTTCAAACCCAAAGGTTTTAATCATTTGATTAACATCACTTTGGTTTAAGTTAATTTCATTATTAACCACAGGCATTCCCCGTTTAGCTAATTCAATCACTAATCCTTGCAAAATATCTTCTTGAACCTTTAAACGTTTTAATTTTGTTTCGTCTTGAGCATCAACTTTTGCTTTTAATTGGGCAAACTTTTCGCGCAAAATCTCAGGATTTAAATCTTCTCTAGTAATTCCAGTTTCAGCAAAAATTGCATCAATGTCCTTATCAGTAATTTCAATTTGTTGAGGTTGGTTTGTGGTTTCGACGTCTCGTAAAATTACTTTACTCAACTTGTCACTAACATCTTCAGCAATTTCCACTTTCATTTTGTTATAAAGTCTGGTTGCTTGTTCAACATATTCACTTAAAGGGTTATTTTGAGCATATTGTTGGAGATAAATTCCTGATTTTAACTTCGAAACCACGTTAAGGTGCGTAGTCCAATGGCGATCAAAAGCTTCAAGAATAATTCCTCGAGCCATTTTTTGCACCACCTCAGAACCAATTCCTTCAGTTTTACCATGATAAAACTTCATCATTGCTTTAGTAATTAATTCAGCAATTTGATTATTTTCTAAGCCCTCAAAGTCTTGAGCTTTAAATTCTCCCTTAGGAATTAACTTTCCATCAATGCTTGAAAGTAAATTATTAACCTCAAGAGTTCGTTCCCCTTGAACAATTCTAGAATACTTCAAGACCAATTCATAAGCAGTGGTATAAAACATTCTTCGAATCACTAATTCAATATCAGGAGTGGTGAGAATGTCATCACGTTGAGAGTACATCGTTTCACGTTGTTGAGCAACAATATTGTCATAATCAAGGACGTTTTTTCGCTGGTCAAAGTTCATCCCCTCCAGTTTTTTTTGCGCATTATTTACCGCACGGTTAAAGATTCGACTCTTAATATAATCATCACCCAACCGTAAGAAATTCTTCCGAATTTTAGGCGAAGTAAACCGAATCATCAGTTCGTCTTCCATTGAAATATAAAACCGAGAAAAACCAGGATCACCTTGACGACCACTTCTTCCTCTTAACTGGTCATCAATTCTGCGTGCTTCATTATGTTCGACGCCAAAAACAACTAAACCACCTAACTCAGCAACTCCTTCTCCAAGTTTAATATCAGTTCCTCTTCCTGCCATGTTAGTAGCTAAGGTAATTGCTCCCTTTTGTCCAGCACGAGCAATAATGTCAGCTTCTCGTCCATGATTCTTGGCATTAATCATTTCATACTTCAATCCCGCTTTGGTTAAATAACGCGAAATTTGTTCTGAAGATTCCACACTTGTAGTTCCGATTAAAATCGGATTTCCTTTGGCATGAAATTCTTTCACTTCTTGGACTAAGTGTTTCAAACTGGCATGCTTAGTTCCAAACGTATAGTCCTCAGCATCTTTTCGTACAATTGGTTTATTAGTAGGAATCACAATTACGCGGGTATTATAAATCTTAATAAACTCTTCTTCTTCAGTTTTAGCAGTTCCTGTCATCCCTGATAACTTCGCATATAAACGATAGAAGTTTTGATAAGTAATGGTTGCCAAAGTTGCTGTTTCTTCTTCAATTTCAACATTTTCTTTTGCTTGTAGCGCTTGTTGAAGTCCATCAGAATAAGATCTTCCGTGCATAATTCGACCAGTAAACTGGTCAATCAAAAGAATTTCTCCGTTTTGAACTGTATACTCTACTCCTTCTTTGAAAGTAAATTCAGCTTTCAAAGCATTTAAAATCAAGTGGAATAATTCGGTATTTTCAATACTAAACAAATCATTAACACTGAAATAATCCTTAGCTTTTTGCATCCCTTTTTCAGTTAAATAAACTTGTTTAGTTTCCAAATCAACTTCCACATCATTCTCACTACCTGTTTTTAAGGTTTTAGCAAACTGATAAGCAGCCTGGTACATGTTAGCAACAATTGTTGACCCTCCAGAAATAATCAACGGTGTTCTTGATTCGTCAATTAAAATTGAATCTGCCTCATCAATAATGGCAAAATTCAAACCTCTTTGAACTTTTTGATCAAAGTTGCTAACCATATTGTCACGGAGATAATCAAACCCAATTTCTGAGTTTGTTGTATAAGTAATGTCTTGAGCATAAGCTTCGCGCTTTTCAGATTTCGAAGCATTAGCAGAATTCAAACCATAACTAACCCCTAAAAAATCAAACACCTGACCATTAATTTCTGAATCCCGTTGTGACAAGTATTCATTAACAGTAACAATATGAACGCCTTTACCAGTTAAAGCATTTAAGTAGGTAGGAAATAGTCCAGTCAAAGTTTTTCCTTCCCCAGTACGCATTTGGGCAATATCACCACTATTTAAAACAATCGCTCCAATTAACTGCACCTTAAAAGCATTTAATCCCAAAATTCTCCGCGCCGCTTCTCGAGCTAAGGCATAAGCTTCAATTAATAAAGTATCAACATCACGATTAGACTGAGATAGGTATTCTTTAAACTCTTTGGTTTTCTTTGGGAAGTCTTCATCTTTTAAAGCCCGCATTTTGGGTTCTAAAGCAATAATTTGGTCAGCAATCCTTCCATACTTCCGCACTAATTGTTTATCACTAGCCATTTTTACCTCTTCTACTTCCTTACTTATAGATAATAGTAGCAATCATTAGGCCACATTTATATAATTATAAAATAAATAGTTTATTTAAAAAATAAGTCCTAGGCAAAAGATTGTTATAATTAGAGGGTGAGAATGCATGAATGTTCTTGTTAATCAACACGAGTATCACACCACTCTTACTATAAAAAATCATTTTTTAAAGTCTATATCCAAAAGACAACTACAAAAAATGAAGTTACTGATTTTTTGAACACCTATCAAGATATTAGAACAACCAACAATTGTTATATTTATAAACTCACAAGCAAAGCAGTTTAGTGGGATGATTAGTCGAAAAGACTGCTAGTTGAGCAATCTTTTTGATGGTTGAACAGTTTTGATTTAATTAACCTTTGTATTCTAATCGTCTGTTATTATGGAAGAATTAAGTTTAGAAGTGGGTGTTTAGTTCGGGCTTATCGTCAAAATGCTAGGACTATTGCGCAACACACAGTAGCTATTTATCACTACTTATTGGAATTTAACTATCAGTTTTATTAAGCTATTTGACTGATTTTACTCACAAAATGACATTAAAATTGTGAATAAAGTTTTCTATCACAAAATTAGTTATGAGATTACTCTTCATGCTCTAAACTCCGATCAACTTCCAGTCAAGGTATTAAAAAAGAAAAAACAGAAATTAGGTAAAATATGGATGACAAAACAAAAAACAAGCAAACCATTCTACTCATTGATGGTTATCACCTTCTTCATAAGGGTTATTATGGTTCTTTGAAACGAAAAAAGGTTGCTACTAACCGGGATGGGGTAAAAATTAACGCCATTTACACTTTCATCTCGAAGATTAACGAAATCATTGATCTTAACATTTATCACACCGTGATTGTGACCTTTGATGTCGGTCAAGGGTGTTGAAGACGTGATCTTTACCCTTTATATAAAGCAAACCGAAAAGAAACTCCTGCTGATTTAATTCCTCAAATGCAAATTATTCGCACTTTTCTCTCTCAAGCCCATATTCCTTGATATGAAAAAGAAAACTTTGAAGGTGATGATGTAATGGGAACTATTGCCCGAATCGCAGTCAAGAAAGGATATAATGTCCACATTCTTTCTAACGATAAGGATTGCTACCAATTAATTAATCCTAACGTTAAAGTTGTTGTGAAATCAACCAGAAATACGCCAAGCAGTTTTATTGATGAAAACGTTGTCGAAGATAAAATGGGTTGTTCACCATCACAAGTTGCTGATATTAAAGCATTAATGGGTGATAGTTCTGACAACATTAAAGGAGTAAGATACCTTAATTATCAAACTGCACTCCGACTATTAGCAGAATATGACACCGCAGAAAACATCGTTGCTCATGTTAATGACTTGCCCAAAAATGTTCATTTCAAAATTAAAAATGCTCAAGAACAAATTTTAATGAACAAAAAAATTACCACCATTGGTAAAAATTTAGATTTAGGACGTATTGATTTTCGTCCTTTGAGAGTTAATTGACGTGGTTATATTAACTTTTTGAAGAAAAATAAGATGTGAGCTTACCTTCCTTATGCTGAAGAAAGACTTGATCAAAGTTTAAAAGCTATTCCCAAGAAAAGCAAAAAACCAAAAGGAGTTAAATTTAACAATAGCAAAACAATGCCCTTAAGTTGTAACTCTCCAGCTGATGAATTTGTTTTTAAAATGAGTGATTATGAAATTAAAACACCAAATAAACATTAAAAAAACGATGCTAATGGCATCGTTCAAAAATCCTTCTTTTTACCTTAACCTAAAACTTTATATTTTAGGTTAAATATGATATTATAATTATGAAAATGATAAGTAGTATAAGTATTCGTTTTCAAGTCTTCCTCTTGTAGGAAGATTTTTTTGTCTCGTTTTTATCATAAATTTGATAAATTTCTAAAACAAGAAAAACAACTTCAAGACTCTCTTTTAAAAAAGAAATCTCCATATTACCACCTCCTTTTCTTTGCAACAAAAGAAGGATTTTTTGTACTAAAAGTACTTTCCCATTATATCAATACAAAATCTAAAAAAACGCTCAAAGTAAGCGTTTTTTTAGATTTAATTAAGTTTATTTGGTGTATCAATTTTCTGACCACTTTGATTCACCAAATAAAGTCTTTCAGTAATGATTCTGCACTCCTGAGGGCTAACTTTTAAAATCCCACGGTGTAGGTGAACATAAGTCACGCTATTATTAATGCGGAAACTCATTGTCCCGATTTTTAAAGCAGAAACAATTGGAGTCATATTTTTCATAATCCCCATGTCACCATCAATTGTTTGAACATTAACAATATCAACTTCTTTATCATTGATAAAAATTCCATCAGGAGTAACAACTCTAAGTTTAATTCCCATCACTAAACCCTATTGTTGAACCTTTTTTGCTTGGTTAGTATGGGCTTGTTTTACATCCTCAATGTCCCCAGCATACATAAATAAAGCTTCAGGAATTTCATCAACCTTACCATCAAGAATTTCTCTAAATGAACGCACCGTATCACTGGCTTTGACATATTTTCCTGGTCTTCCGGTGAACTTTTCCCCCACAAAGAAAGATTGAGAAAGGAAGTTTCGAATCTTTCTGGCACGAGAGACTACCAGTTTATCTTCTTCTGATAATTCATCTAATCCCAAGATATTAATAATTGATTGTAATTCTTTATATTTTTGTAACGTAATTTGTACATCCAGAGCAGTTTGGTAGTGTTCTTCACCAACCACATCAGGATCTAACATTCTTGAAGAAGATTCTAGCGGGTCAATTGCTGGATAAATTCCTAATGAAGCAATCGAACGGTCTAAGACAATTCGAGCATCAAGGTGGGTAAAAGTTGTTGCTGGAGCAGGGTCAGTTAAGTCATCAGCAGGAACATAAACCGCTTGAACAGAAGTAATTGAACCTTTACTTGTCGAAGTAATTCGTTCTTGCAAGGCCCCCATTTCTGTAGAAAGAGTTGGTTGATACCCAACAGCTGATGGCATTCTTCCTAAAAGTGCTGAAACTTCTGATCCTGCTTGGGTAAATCTAAAAATGTTGTCAATGAATAAAAGCACATCCATATTTTTTTGATCACGGAAATATTCTGCAATTGTTAATCCAGTTAACGCCACTCGCATTCTTGCTCCTGGTGGTTCATTCATTTGACCAAACACCAACGAAGTCTTATCAATAACTCCTGCTTCAACCATTTCAAAGTAAAGGTCGTTTCCTTCACGAGTTCGTTCCCCAACTCCTGCAAAAACTGACACCCCACTATGAGCATTGGCAATGTTGTTGATTAATTCTTGAATTAGCACAGTCTTTCCAACTCCTGCTCCTCCAAATAATCCAACCTTCCCTCCTCGAGCAAAAGGAACCATTAAATCAATAACTTTAATCCCAGTTTCAAGGATTTCTGCACTAGTAACAAGCTCATCATAAGAAGGTGCGGCACGATGAATTGGGTTTCGTTCTCCATCAGGTTGAGGTTTTTCATCAATTGCTTCTCCCAACACATTAAACATTCTTCCTAAAGTTTGTTCACCCACTGGAACTGTAATTGGGCTTTTGGTGTTAATCACCATTTGTCCCCGCATTAGACCATCAGTTGAACCCATCGCAATAGTGCGAGCAACATCATCACCCACGTGTTGTTCTACTTCCAAAGTCAAAACCTGATCTTGGTTCTTAACTTGTAAAGCATCCAATAAGTTTGGCATATTATCTTCGTCAAACTTTACATCCACTACAGGACCTAAAATTTGAATAATTTTTCCCATAACCTTTTCATCAGTTTTAAGAGTAGTTTTTTGTTTTACTTTTGTAGCCATTCTTCTTTTGACCTCCTTTAATTTTCTGCTAAAGCGTTTGCTCCACCCACAATTTCAGAAATTTCTTGGGTAATTGCTGCTTGTCGTTCACGGTTATATTTAATGTTAAGTTTTTCAACCATTTCTTTACCGTTTTTTGTCGCAGCATCCATAGCTGTTCTTCGAGAAGCTTGTTCAGAAACCTGTGATTCAGCAATCGTTCCGTACAATACTGTGTTGAGATAAAGGTTAATAGTTTTTTCTAAAATTGTTTGGGCATCTGGTTCAAACTCTACTTGTAAATTCGTAGCATTAATCGCTTTATCAACGACTTTATTTTTAACAATTGGAAACAATCGTAAGGTGGTGGGAGTAAAAGTCACGTTATTAATAAACTTTGTATAAGCAAGTTTGATTTCATCAAACTGGTGGGAAGTGTAATACCCCATTAATTCTTGTCCAATTTCACCAGCAATTGAGCTAGAAAAATTCACATCAATATCAACTCTGCTTTTAATAATTTTAATCTTTCTTGCACTATAAAATGCAACTGCTTTAGAACCCAAAGCATAGATTTCATCATCTGGTTTAATTTGGTGCATGACTTCTTTGTTAATATTAGTGTTATAACCACCACATAACCCAAGATTAGAATTAACGACTACTCAGAGAGTTTTTTTAAAGGTGGTTTCATCTGGTTTTAAAAAAGGCGAATCATCAGTTTGTTGAATAATTTCATTAAAGACACTATAAACTTCTGAAACATATTGTTGGGTTTCAGTAATTTTTTTTCCTGCTCTCCGCAACTTGGCTGAAGCTACCAATTGCATCGCATCAGTGATGTTAGTAATTTCACCAACCGAAATAATTTCTGCTTTTAATCCACTTAAATTTGGCATCTTATTTACCTAAGTGGTCAAAATCAGCTTGATTACCATAATTACCAACTTGGTAGTTAGCAAGATTATTAGTCAAAGTTTTAACCACTGTTCCTAAGTATTTTTTACCCTCTGCTAAACTAGCATCATCAAAAGCTTTTGCTTTAGCAACTTTAGTATAAAGTTTTTTAGCATCAGCATCCTGGTGGAAGAAATCAATAATTGCATCCTTAAAGTTTTTCATTTCATCAAGAGGTAGTCACTTAATTAAACGTTCTTTAATCGCTAATAAAACAAACGCTTCATCGATTTGATTAATCGGATGGTATTGTTTTTGTTTCAGCATTTCCATAATCTTCGTCCCATTATCCAAAATTGCTTTAGTCGAATCATCAAGATCAGAACCAAACTTAGCAAAAGATTGTAATTCAAAGTATTGAGCTAAATCTAATTTTAAAGTTCCTGAAACTTGTTTTACTGCTTTGATTTGCGCTGAAGACCCTACCCGCGATACAGATAATCCTGTATCAATAGCAGGACGAATTCCAGCATTAAATAAATCTGCTTGTAAGAAAATTTGTCCATCAGTAATTGAAATCACATTGGTGGGAATATAGGCAGAAATGTCACCTGCTTGGGTTTCAATCACTGGTAGAGCTGTAATTGATCCTCCACCATATTCCTTTGTCACCCTAGCTGCTCGTTCTAATAAACGAGAATGTAAATAGAACACGTCTCCAGGATAAGCCTCTCTTCCTGGTGGTCTTCTTAATAGCAACGACATTTCTCGATAAGCAACTGCATGTTTAGACAAATCATCATAAACAATTAAGACATCTTCACCTTGACTCATTCATTCTTCAGCCATCGTGACCCCTGTATAAGGAGCAAGATATTGCATTGGTGCGGCTTCAGAAGCACCCGCATTAACAATCACTGTATAATCCATTGCTCCAAATTTTCTTAACTTTTCACTAATTTGGGCAATTGTGGAGTCCTTTTGGCCAATCGCAACATAAACACACTTTACCTTTTTTCCTTTTTGGTTCAAGATGGCATCAATTGCAATCGCAGTTTTCCCAGTTTGACGATCACCAATAATCAATTCCCGTTGACCTTTACCAACCGGAATAATCGCATCAAGAGAAAGAATTCCAGTTTCTAGGGGTTGATCAACAGATTTTCTGGCCATAACTCCTGTAGCAATCTTTTCTACTGGAGCATGTTTGCTAACTTTAATTTCTCCTCCACCATCAATTGGTTGACCCAAAGCGTTAACTACTCTTCCCAAAAGGGCATCTCCGACTGGTGCTTCAACTACTTTTGCAGTGCGACGAACCTTATCACCCTCTTTAATCAAAGTGTCATTACCTAAAATAACTGCTCCAACCAGACCTTCTTCCAGATTTAAAACCATTCCATAAACATCATGAGGAAACAACAACAATTCACCCATTAAGGCATTGTCTAAACCATAAATCATAGCCACACCATCTCCTACAGTGATGATTGTTCCTTCTTCGCTTTGAACAACTTCTTGTCCATAACGCTTAATCTGGCTCTCAATCACTGTTGAGATTTCTTTAATATTAAAAGCCATAAATCTACTCCACCCCTTCTGAATTCTTTGTATTTTCCATTATTTCATAACGAATCTTATCCAACTTACCTTTAATTGATCCATCAAAAATTCGGTTTTCAATTACCACTTGCACCCCACCAATTAAATCTAAGTCAAGCTTGTTTACTAATTTAACTTTGTGGTTCAAGATTGTACCAATTTTCTTTTCTAAAGCTGTTAAAGTCTTTGCATCAAGTGATTGCGTCGATCACGCTACTCCGTAGGCCAATCCCGCTGCCTGGGTTAAAATCTTCCGGGTTTTTTTAAAAATATCGCGAGCATAAACAAATTCACCTAATTGTGAAAGCATTTTCATCATGTTTAAAATTTCAGGAACGAAGCTAAATGATGCAAAGGTTTCATCAACTATCTTGGCTTTCATTTCCCCACTTTCATCACTGATGTTCTTTGCACTTAGCATCGCTACAAATTTGTCTTGATCTTTTAAAACTTCTACCAGAACACTAGCTTGTTCAACATAGGCTTTGGCTTGATTTTGCTCTAAGGCAATATTACTTAACGCTATTGCTCAATTATCAATCACCCTTTGGTCTAATAACGCCATTATTTTGAACCTTTAACTTTATCAAGTTGTTCTAAAAAATCTTCAATCAACGCTTGATTCTTCTTTGAGTTAATATCTTCTTTTAAAATTTCTTGAGCAGCTTGAAAGGCAACATCAATAATTGTTTGTTTAATCTCACTCTGAGCATCTAAACGTTCTTTTAAAATTGAATTTTTTGCTTGTGATTGCAGTGTTGTTGCTTGTTTAGTGGCTTCATCAAGAATCTTCAAACGTTGAACATCAGCATCAGCACGGGCATTTTTCAAAATTAATGAAGATTGACTCTTAGCATCATTTAACAATGATGCTGCTTGATGGCGATCTTTGTTTGCCTTAGTTTGTTTATCAACAGCTTCATCTAATAATTCGTTAATTTTTGCCCGACGGTTATCAACTGAATTCCGAAACGGCTTATAAACTCATTTGGTTAGTAAAACCAAAATAATAATTGTTGCTAAAACATGGGCAATAAAGTTTGGTAGGTTAGGAAATAACTGGGCAACAACTTCAGGAACCCCTGCTGTTCCTTCTAATAAAAACATTCTTTAACCCTTCTTTCTATTCATAAATACTTTTAACTAAGCAACAAAGACTAACAAAATGGCAATAACTAGTGAGTAAATCGCTCCAGATTCAGCGATTCCAGCACCAATGATCATTGCTGATTGGATTTTTGAAGCCATTTCTGGGTTTCTTCCAATCGCCATACATGCTCCTTGAGCAGCAATCCCTTGACCGATTCCAGCTCCAAGCACCCCAATACCAGCAACTCCAGCACCAAGGAATTTCAATCCATCTCCAGTAGTAGCTCCAGTAGCAAGTAAGTTTGGTAAAACAGTGGCAAAAGCACTAAAAAAGTTTAAATAGACATTAGTCATTAAATCAGCAAATAACATTTGATTTTCTCCTTAAATTATTTTTTATAAAGCAATTTGAATTGCAAGATCTTCATTTGGTGAAGTAGTTTTCTCTGCTCGTCCATGATGACGATGCAAAATCGAACCCTTCCCTTTTTGGACAGTTTTTACACTGGTACTGTCATCAGTTTCTCCCATCGCTTCTGATCAATAAGAGAAGGTTAGCATCGTAAAGACCAACGCTTGTACTCCTCCATCAAAAAGGTCGAAATACATGTGTAATCACGGCGCAAAAGCAGTAGTAAAGATATTAAAACCAGACCAAAAGTAAATATACTGGTAGTTTCAATTATCTTCAAATCCTCCAACTGTTCCATAAATTCTTCCCACATGGTTACCTGTACCATCAAAACTTGATTGAACGTTGATAAACAACGCATAAACCAATCCCAAAATGATTGATCCACCCAACAAATTCCCAAATAAACGGAAAGAAATTGAAATTAATGGGGTAAATTGGGTAAAGATTTCAATCGGATTCTTATAACGTTTAAAATAAGCTCACTTTTGGTATTTAAACCCAAAGTAGTAAACTGACAAGAAGCTAATTAAACCAAGACTAAAAGCAATAGTATAAGAAGTTGCTAAGGATTCAATTCCGATTAATGAAATCAAACTACCCACAAAAATGTACATAATTAGATACATTGCATAAGGAGTTAATTTCCTGTGTTTCTTGCCCATTGCCTGCACGACTAAATCTTCACAAAAAAGAATGAACATTTCCATCAAAACCAGAAAACCACTCATCCGTTCTTCTTCTTGGTGATTGCGAATCTTGATGTTATAAACCAAACAAATCGCACTAATAATTAAAGCGGTAAAAACGATTGATAGTAATTGTGGTTGTCAATGGTGTCAATTATCAGAAAAATAATCCCCAATTGAACTAAGTTGTGGCCCCAACATTAAGCCCCCCCTTCCAGACTCTTTAATTTACTCGTACTTGTTGTTTGTTTAGTGGTCAGAATCTGATAACCTCCTTGAAAAAGTGGTAACAGAACAATTGGGGCAAAACCAATTAGCACCCCAAACACCGAAACTTTATCTCCAGGAACAAAAACAGCAAGTATGAATGGAATAAAATATAGACCAAATCTTGAGATAAATAAGAAAAGATAAGTGTAATAATTTTCTGTTCTAATTAAAACTTTATAAGCGTAATAGATTAAAAAAAGAGCTGTGGTACTACAAAAAAAGGCCACCACATAACCAATTATTCAACTTCAGTCAACTTTGGTTGTCTTGGTTGTCACTAAAATGATTAAAACCAAAAAAATAGTTATCATCAAAGAAATCAATCCAAGCACAAATCATTTATTTGTTTGTCTTCACTTCTGGGCAAGAAAAGATTGACCCATCCCTATACCTCAATCTTAAATATAATATCCATCTCCTTTATTTTAATACAAACTAAATTTTATTGCGCGACTAAAACTAAAAAAACCTGCTAAAAAGCAGTTGCTTCCAACAGGTTTTTTCCTTCTTTAAAATGCTTATCTAAACTGTTTTTGAAAATTACAAGCTTGGTTTTATTAACAAAAACTACTTAGTACCAAAAATTCGGTCACCAGCATCCCCTAATCCAGGAATAATATAACCCTCATCATTTAAACTTTGATCAATACTTGCTACATAAATGTCAACATCAGGATGAGCAGTTTGCAACGACTCAATCCCTTGAGGCGCTGCTACCAAACAAATAAACTTAATCGTTTTTGCTCCTCACTCTTTAGCAATCATTAGTGCTTTATTAGCAGAACCACCAGTTGCTAACATCGGATCAACCACCAAAACATATGATCGATTAACATCAGGAGTAGGTTTAGCATAGTATTGCACTGGTTGTTTAGTAACCTCATCACGATACAAACCAATATGTGCTACCCGGCTTGTGGGTACTAATTGTTGAATTCCTTCGACCATTCCTAATCCAGCTCGAATAATTGGGACTAGTACCACAGGAGTTTTAATTACATAACCAGTTGTCTCAACCAAGGGAGTTTGAATGGTTTGTTCACTTAAAGGTAAATCACGAAACACTTCATAAACCATTAATCCAGCAATCTCATTGAGATTTTCACGAAAATCTTTACTCGTAGTTTCTTTGCGACGCATTCTGGTCAACTTGTCAATAATCAAAGGATGTTTTAGTTCAAAGACAGACATAAATAATTTCTTCTTTCTAATATTTTAAATTGGGATAAATCAAGAACTGAGCACAAAGCCCTTCTACTTGTTGATGTAAGGTAGTTAAATTAGCAGAATCAGGATTCTTCAAAGCCTGAGCAATGATTTCTCCCACAGCAATAAATTCTGGTTCTTTAAAACCGCGAGTAGTCATTGCTGGAGTTCCGATTCTTAATCCTGAAGTATTATAAGGAGTTTCTTTGTCAAAGGGAAGTAATTCTTTATTTGTGACAATGCCAATACTTTCTAAAATCTTTTCAGCTTCTCTTCCAGTTAAATTAAAGGTTTTTTTAACATCAAAATTAATCAAGTGATTATCTGTTCCGTTAGTTAATAACTTAATTCCGTTTTGCTCAAGTGCTTGAGCAAGTGCTTGAGCATTTTTAACAATTTGTTGGCCATAAAGTTTGAACTCTGGAGTTTGAACTTCGCATAATGCTTGAACTTTTCCTGCAATTAAGTTTTCTAAAGGGCCACCTTGAGTTCCAGGAAAAACTGCAGAATCAATCTTTTTAGCATACTCTTGTTTACACAAAATCATCCCCCCCCTAGCTCCACGAAGCGTTTTGTGGGTTGTGGTTGTAACTACATCAGCATAAGGCACTGGATTTTGATGCATTCCTGTAGCCACCAATCCAGCAATGTGAGCCATATCCACCATCAATTTCGCACCAACCTCATCAGCGATTTCTTTAAATTTAGCAAAATCAATTTTACGAGAATAAGCACTAGCTCCAGTAACAATCAATTTTGGTTGAAATTCTCGAGCTTGTCTAGCAATTAAATCATAATCTAACATTTCAGTTTTTTGATCAACACCATAAAAAGCAAAGTGATAGGTTTTTCCAGAAAAGTTGACTTTAGAACCATGCGTTAAATGCCCTCCAGCATTCAAATCCATTGCTAGCACCTTATCACCAGGATTTAATAAAGCTTGATAAACCGCTTGGTTTGCTTGTGATCCTGAGTGGGGTTGAAGGTTAGCGTGATCACAACCAAAAATTTCTTTTGCTAATTCAATACCTAAACTTTCAACTTCATCAATATAGGCACAACCTCCATAATAACGTTTATGAGGATATCCTTCAGCATACTTATTGGTAAAAATCGAACCATTGGCAGTTAAGACCGCCTCTGAAACATAGTTTTCTGAAGCAATTAATTCAATGTGAGTTTGTTGACGATTTAATTCTTTGTTTAAAGCTCTCTGGATGCGCTTATCCATGGTATTCATTAATTGTTTTTACCCTTTCTTCGTGACGACCATGAGCAAATTCACTCTTTAAAAAGGCGTCAACTAGTTTTAAAGCCTTATCAACAGCGATCATTCTTGCCCCCATCGCAATCACATTACAATCGTTGTGCTCACGAATCAACTGGGCAGTCTCTAATTCAGAAACTAATCCTGCTCTAACTCCTTTAACTTTGTTTGCTGCAATTGAAATGCCAATTCCCGTACCACACAAAGCAACTCCTAAACAGTCTTTATCACCAGCAATCTTTTCTCCCAATTCCAAACCTTTGCTAGCATAACTGCAAGATTTTCCATCAACATTTCCTAAATCAGTTACTTGATAATCAAGACTGGTTAAATATTTGACAATTGCCTGTTTCATTTCTACCCCAGTATGGTCATTACTAATATAAATTCTTGGTTTCATCAACAAAACCTTCTTTCTTTTTCTTGTTTTAATTATACAAAATTCAGCTTTTGTTTACAGCACAGAAAAAAAGCAGTTGTTAACAACTGCTTTTAAATTTCTTAGTATTCAGACTTGTGATATTCTTCACCAATCTTCATAACTTCTTGTGTGCCAGTTAAACCAGTTCCTGCAGGAATTAGGTTCCCTAACATAATGTTTTCTTTCAAACCATCCAAGTGGTCTTCTTGACCACGGACAACTGCTTTAGTTAAAACTCGTGCTGTATCTTGGAATGAAGCTGATGATAATCATGATTCTGACTCCAATGGTGCTTTTTTAATTCCAAAAATCACTGGTTTTGCTAATGGTGGTTGTTGGTTGTTCAAGAATGCTTGTTGAACAGCATTACGGAAACGTTTTTGGGTTACAACTTCTCCTGGTAATAAATCAGTTTCTCCAGCTTCAGTAATTTTTACTTTTCCTAACATTTGTTTAATAATAATTTCAATGTACTTGTCAGCAATTTCAATTCCTTGTAAACGATAAACTTGTTGGACTTCTTTTAAGATGTAGTTTTGAACCGCCTCAACAGACGCTACATCTAGCAATTCTTTAATATCAATTGAACCTTCAGTTAATTTTTCACCAGGTTCAACTTTTTGACCAACTTCAACCCGAACAATTGCATTATAAACAGTATGGTACTTTTCATCTTCGCCACTTAAACTTTCAATGACAATTTCAGAAATTCCGTCGTTGTTTTGAATACTTTTAACTGCTCCTGCTACTTTTGAAATTACCGCAATTGAACCTTTTGGCGTAGTCACGTCAAGCAATTCTTTAATTCTTGGTAATCCTTGGGTAATATCAGCATCTCCAGCAACCCCACCAGTATGGAAGTTCCGCATCGTAAGTTGAGTTCCTGGTTCTCCAATTGATTGTGCAGCAATTACTCCAACTGGTTCTCCATACTTAACTTCACTACCAGTTGCCAAGTTAATTCCATAACATTTTTGACAAACCCCGTGATCATTGTCACAAGTTAATACTGAACGAATGTTAATAGTTGTAATTCCGGCATCAATTACTTTTTGCGCCAAGTCAGGAGTAAACAATTCGTCTTTATGCACCAAGACATTACCTTGGTCATCTTCAACATCATCAAAAGAATGACGACCAAGTAAACGATCTTTTAATGGTACAATCACGTTTTGATGTTTAGTATCAATAATCGCTGAAACCATAAATCCTTTAGCAGGATGACAATCTTCTGCTAAAACAACCATTTCTTGCGATACATCAACTAAACGACGGGTTAGATATCCAGAGTCTGCAGTTTTTAAAGCAATATCAGCCATTCCTTTTCTCGCTCCGTGAGTTGAGATAAAGTATTCTGAAACAGTTAATCCTTCTCTAAATGAAGACTTAATTGGGATTTCTTTAATATCTCCCTTAGTATCGTTCATCAATCCCCGCATTCCTACAAGTTGGGTAAAGTTCGAAACATTTCCCCGTGCTCCTGAATCTGACATCACAAACACCGGGTTTTTTGGATCTTCTTTTAAAATCACTTCTAATTCTTTTTGAATGTTATCTTTAACATCAGATCAAACCTTGATGACACGTTGTTTCTTTTCACCTTCAGTTAATAATCCTTCGTTGTAGAATTCATTAATTTGATCAACTTTTTTATCAGCAACTTTAAACTCATCATATTTTTCAGTATAAGCAACAACGTCTCCAGCACTAATTGTCGTTCCAGATTTAGTTGAATAATAGTAACCCAAATCTTTCATGTTATCTAACATTTGTGCTGTTGCTCTTGATCCATAAGCATTAAAGTAACGCTCAATAATCTTTGAAAGTTCCTTTTTCTTAATTGGTTGCATAATTTCATGAGTATTAATTCATTCTGTTACTGTAGTCTGGTTTGGATCAATTAAATAATCTTGCACCATAACTTCAGCATTCATAATATCAGGAGTATTAATTCAAGGAAATGGTTCAACAAAAATTTCGTTAAACAAAATTTTTCCTACCGTAGTCATTAAATAACTATTCTTATCCTTTTGGTCAAAATGATATTTTTTTAAACTATCAACAGGAATCGCTACTAACGCATTTAGGTTAACCACTCCTTGTTCATAAGCTGTTTTTGCTTCTAAAGAAGAAGCAAATACCATACCTTCTCCCTCAACACCCTTCTCTTCTAAAGTGACATAATAGTTACCAAGAATCATATCTTGAGTTGGAGTTACAATAGGTTTTCCATCTTTTGGTCCCAAAATTGCATTTGATCCCAACATTAAAGCTCTCGCTTCACCGATTGCTTCAGGAGTAATTGGTAAGTGAACTGCCATTTGGTCTCCATCAAAGTCGGCATTAAATGCAGTAGTTACTAGTGGGTGCAAACGAATCGCTTTTCCCTTAACAATTTTTGGTTCAAAAGCTTGAATTCCCAGACGGTGAAGGGTTGGTGCCCGGTTTAACAAAACAGGACGATCCTTAATCACTTGTTCAATCGCTTCTCAAACGTGAGGATCGTTTCCATTAATCATTCGTTCTGCTGATTTAACATTATCAGCATAATCATGTTCTTGTAATCATTGAATAATAAATGGTTTGAACAAGGTGATTGCCATTTCACGAGGAATTCCTGCTTGGTACATTTTTAAATCTGGACCAATTGCGATTACTGAACGACCAGAATAATCTACTCGTTTTCCCAGTAAGTTTTGACGGAAACGCCCTTGTTTTCCCTTTAAAGTTGAAGTTAATGATTTTAATGGACGCTTATCTTTTCCTACCACTGGACGGGCCTTGCGGTCATTATCCATCAAGGCGTCAACTGCTTCTTGTAACATTCTTTTTTCATTGTTAACAATAATTGAAGGCGCGCTCATTGACTTCACTTTTCTTAAACGTTCGTTCCGAATAATGATTCGACGATACAAGTCATTAATCTCAGAAGTGGTAAATCTTCCTCCATCCAATTGAATAATTGGACGAATATCTGGGGGAATAACTGGCAAAACGTGCATAATCATTCATTCTGGTTTAGCATTAGATCTCTTAAAAGCATCTAAAACTTCTAAACGTTTCATCATTTTAGTTTGATCAGTTGCAGAATGGTTTGTCTTTAGATTTGCTTTCAAAGTTTTGATTTCATCATCAACATTGATTTTTTGCAACAAGTATTCAATTGCTGCAGCCCCAATACCAAACTTAGCTTTGGTATATTTTGCAATTAAACCAGATGCTTCATCAATTGAAAACGGAATCATTGGGTCTTCTAACTCTAAAATCATTCTCTGAGCTTTTCTGGCATCGCGTGATTCAAGATCTTCAATTTTAGCCAAAACTTCCTCACGAATTGTATTTAACAATGCTTCACGAGTTTTTGAACTTGACTTTGAATTTTCTAAATCAAGCACTTGTTTAGCAGTTAGATACTGTGAATCCCCGGTTTCTAAAACAATATAAGAAACAAAGTAAACAACTTCTTCTAATTCTTTAGTTTTCAAATCTAAAACTGCTGCAATCCGACTTGGTGCCACTTTTAGCATTCAAATGTGCGCAACTGGTTCTTCTAACTCAATGTGCCCCATTCTTTCTCTTCGTACGATTGATTCAGTTAATTCAACCCCACATTTTTCACAAACTTTTCCTTTGTTCATCGGGTTAGCTTTTTTGTACTTTCCACAAGCACATTCAAAACTTTTAATCGGTCCAAAGATTCGTTCATCAAATAAACCATCTTTTTCTGCTTTTAAAGTTTTATAATTAATAGTTTCTGGTTTTTTAACTTCACCATGAGATCAAGAACGAATCGCTTCTGGACTTGATAATTCAATCTTAATTGATTTTTTATTCTTCTTATTTTCCATTTAGTTACGCCCTTTCTTAATCATTACTTTCTTCACCACTAGTCATATTTACTAAGACTTCTGGCTCAATATTTGATGCAATAATTTCTTCATCACTTGGAGAGTGATAATCACCTTGATTTGAAGCATACAAGTCTTCTTCGACATCACTATCAGCGCGATCATAAGCACTAATTGCTGATTTGTTGCCTTGTTCATCAATCATAAACATGTCAAATCCTAGACCCATAATTTCTTTAGTTAACACATTAAATGACTCAGGAATTCCTGGTTCAGGAATTTTCTTTGAACGCACAATTGCTTCATAAGTTTTTACCCGACCTTTAATGTCATCAGATTTAATCGTAAGAATTTCTCTTAAAGTATGCGCAGCTCCATAAGCTTCTAACGCTCAAACTTCCATTTCTCCAAATCTTTGTCCCCCATTTTGGGCTTTTCCACCCAATGGTTGTTGGGTAATTAAAGAATAAGGACCAACATTTCTTGCATGTAATTTATCATCAACCATGTGAGAAAGTTTTAGCATGTACATAACTCCAACTGCAATTGGTTTATCCATAACCTCTCCAGTTGCTCCATCAATTAACTTCACTTTTCCAAAGTTAGTCATTCCAGCTTCTTGCATAATCTCATCTAACTCTTGTTCATTTAAACCTTCAAAAACAGGAGTTGCAACCTTGATACCAAGTTTTTTAGCAGCCATTCCTAAATGAATTTCTAAGATTTGTCCAATATTCATCCGTGAAGGCACCCCTTGAGGGTTTAACATAATATCAACTGGGGTTCCATCTTCTAAGTGAGGCATGTCTTCTACAGGAAGGATTCGTGAAATAACCCCTTTATTCCCGTGACGTCCAGACATCTTGTCCCCTTCTTGGATTTTTCGTTTTTGAACGACATAAATCTTAACAATTTCTAAAACATCAGGTGCTAAGTCATAATCTTCACGCGTGAAACGTTTAACAGTTTGAACAATTCCATCCCCACCATTTGGTACTTTTAAAGAATTATCTTTAACATTACGTGATTTTTCACCAAAAATTGCGTTTAATAACTTATCTTCTGGAGAAAGTTGTACTTGTCCTTTGGGAGTTACTTTTCCTACTAAAATATCACCATGCTTAACTTCAGTTCCGATTGCAACAATTCCATCACTATCTAAATATTTCTTTGAATTTTCAGAGATGTTAGGAATTTCACGAGTAATTTCTTCTTCACCTTGTTTAGTATTTCTACGTTCAATAGTGTACTCATCAATGTGAATTGAAGTAAAACGGTCTTCCATAACCACACGTTCACTCATTACAATCGCATCTTCATAGTTGTAACCATTATAAGTTGTAAAGGCAACCACAACGTTTTGACCAATCGCTAATTCTCCTTCATCCATTGAAGGACCATCAGCAATAATCTCACCTTTTTCAACTGTATCACCAAGGTTAACAATTGGGTTTTGCGCAATTGCAGTTCCGTTATTTGAACGTTCAAAATCAGCTAATGGGTAAGTAGTAGTTCCTTGACTAGTTTCCACAGTAATCACTTTAGCATCAACATAACGAACAATTCCGCCTTCTTTAGCAACAATTGCACTTCCAGAGTCTCTGGCAGCTTCAAATTCAACCCCAGTTCCTACCAATGGTGCTTCAGGTCTTAATAGTGGTACAGCTTGACGTTGCATATTTGCTCCCATCAATGCCCGGTTAGCATCATCGTTTTCTAAGAACGGAATACAACTAGTGGCAATTGAGAAAATTTGTTTTGGAGAAACATCAATATAATCAACATCTTGAACGTTGGCAATAATGTCATCACCTTTATAACGCGAAATGACAGTTTCTTCTAAAATTTTTCCACTATCATCTTGTTTAACGTTTGCTTGCGCGATTACATAATTATTTTCTTCATCAGCAGTTAAATAACGAATATCATCGTTATTAATAACACCGTTTTTAACTCTTCGATAAGGAGTGGTAATAAATCCATACTCATTAACTTTTGCATAGGTTGCTAAGTTGTTAATCAACCCAATATTTGGTCCTTCAGGAGTTTCAATTGGACAAATTCTTCCATAATGAGAATCGTGAACATCCCGCACTTCTAAACCAGCACGATCACGAGACAATCCTCCTGGTCCTAATGCAGTCAACCGACGTTTATTAGTTAATTCTGATAATGGGTTAATTTGATCCATGAATTGAGAAAGTTGGGATAGATTAAAGAATTCTCCAATCACAGCAGTTAAAGGTTTGTTGTTAATAATTGTTGAAGGCTTAACCTTAAATAATTGAGCGGTTGAAAGTTTTTCTCGTACGTTCTTTTCAATTCGAATCATTCCGATACGTAATTGGTTTTGCAACAATTCTCCCACTGTTCTTACACGGCGATTTCCTAAATGATCAATATCATCAATTTGACCAATGTTATAATGCAAGTTTTCTGCATAAGAAATTGTTGCTAAAACATCAGCAATGTTTAAGAATTCATCATTTGAGTGACCAGTAATTCCTAATAAAGTGATTGTTTTAGTTTTCAAATCATTATCACGGTAAACTTTTACCTTTTGAATAGCTTTAGGACTGTTGATATCATTTAGGAAATCAAGAGTAGTGGTCATCACATCACGACTAAAAATCTCACGAACTTCTTCGTAGTTTTCTTTGTTAACTAATGTGTCTTTGGGAATTAAAACTTTACCTTGTGCATCAAGAACGTCTTCAGCTAATCTGGTTCCTAAAAGACGGTTTTTAATCGCTAATTTTTGGTTTAATTTAAAACGACCTGCTTTAGTTAAATCATATTTACGACGGTCAAATAATAATCCATTTAAATACTTTGAAGCACCATCAGCAGTAGCAGTTTCTCCTTGACGAATCTTTTTATAGATGTCTTGAACTGCGTTTTCTCAATCAGTTTCCCCATCTCCAGTTAATCCATCTTGTTGGTAAGTATTATTAATCAAATTAGAACTGTCAAATAGTTCTAAAGCTTGAGCGGGTTTAATTCCCAAGGCAGTAATTAAACTAGTAGCTGTAGTTTTACGAGATTTGTCGATTTTAACATACAAAACTTCTTCTAAATCACCATTGGCATTACGTTTATTTTCAGTTTCAAATTCTAATCAAGTTCCTCGCGAAGGAATAATGTTAGCACTGTAAATCATCTCTCCATTTTTACGGTTCAATTCCTTGTTAAAGTAAGCACCTGGTGAACGAACTAATTGAGAAACAATCACTTTTTGACTACCATTAATAATAAAAGTTCCTGCATCAGTCATTAACGGGAAATCTCCCATAAAAACTTCACCCTTTTTATAAACAGTTAAGTTAATAACTAATTCTTCTTCAGTTTCATCAATCAAAGTTAATTCAATAATGTCTGGATGAGTAGAGCTTTTAGTCTTTGCTTCATAAAAGTACAAATTATCAACATTTTTGGTTAAGACCACGTTTTTATTTTCCAACTGGTTTTCTAACCAATTCTTAAAGAAAACACCAAAATCGCCACCAACAATTTTTAATCCTTCTTTGCTAACAATTTCATTTTCTTTATTAATTGTTAAGGTTAAATTAGCGTAAATGGGTTCATCATAAATCTTTGATTCTTCTTTAGCTTGAGCGATGCTAATTCGTGGAGTACGAAACTCTCAATCATCCAATGCTAAAGTTGCTTGACCATTTGGACTAACAATAGGAAAAATTTCATCAAATACTTCTTGAATCCCCTTAGTCTTAAATCATTCAAAAGTGTCAGTTTGAACTTCTACTAAATTTGGTAAAGGTAACTTCCCAGAAACTTTGGTGTAATCCCTTCTTGTGGTGCGGTTATTAATTTTCTTAATTTTATAACTCATAGTTTCTCCTTATTTTTGTTTGCATGCTTCATCCACTAACAAGTGGTTAATTTTGTGATAGTCAGGGTTTGCTCATATATAATAGTCTTTGTTTTTCTGACGAGATCTTTGTAAAACCTCTAAATTCACCAGTTGGTTCAACTTAGTGGTAATGACTTCTTTTCCATTTAAAATTTGATTAATGAAAGGGTTTTCTTCAATCATTTTTTCATTAAACTCGGAAGGCAAAAGCATTAGACAACTCATAAAAAACCTTAAATCATCAGCATTAAATTCTTTTTTCGTTCTTAAAGGTTTCTTCACGCTATTAACCATTCAATAAAATCGTTTCATCATATTAGCTTGGTTTTTAGTCATTAACCGAAACAAAGCTAAATATCGGTCACAATTAAAATCAGTTGCAAACAATTCATCAATCACTTCAACAAATGTTTCGAAATTTACCCCCATTAGCAAACCAAAGCCAAGATAAGTAAAGTCATTATCAAGTTGAAATAAATACCATTTAATAATAAACTGCATCATCATTAGGTTTAAACTTTGAAACGGACTGATATAGAGAAACTCTAACCCTAAAATAAACGCTTTAGTAAATCCAGAAAAATCATTTTCAGGAATGTCTTTTAAGTATTCCCAAAAGTTATGCATCTCTTGATCAATTAATCCTGGATCTAATAAATGATGAAAGGCACTCGGAGTTTCTTTTGTTCTTTTTCGATCACTTAAAGAATCTAAACTAGAATCCAACCCCAAAAATAAAATGTGAACCACAAGTTCAAAATTTTCCTCGTTTAAAGGAAAATTGTTTTGATATATTAAATCATATACTTGCAGAATGTTCCGCATTAACTTCAAGTCATAAGAATTAGGCTTCAATCTGTCATTGTTCAACTGCACTAAATTCTTATATAAAACACTGGCCGGTTTATCCTCTTTTAAGTTACCATCAATTAAAAGAAAACTGATAATCTCAAAATAATTAAACCCACGGTAAGTTTTTTCCATTCGGTCAACCCGATAAGCAGCAAGATAATCAAAAAGAAAACGGTCTTGTTGTACATTTTCTCTGAATTTTCAACTAAACTTGTTGCCTTTAATTCCGGGTAGTTTAGTTAAAAAACGATTGTCCTTTAATTTAGAAAGATTTTTCTTATACCATTTTTCATCGAGAAAATATTCAAGACTAATCATGCAAGTATCACTTTCTACTGTTAATTATCTGCAGATTTTATTAAATGCTTGATCTAGTAGAAGCTCTTAACTAACTAAACTAAAATCACTGCAAAAATTTTACCATAAAAACAAAGAAAAAAGGCAAATTTATAGAAATAAATTTGCCTTGTTATTTAATTAGGTTTTAAATAAGTCTAATTATTTAATATCTACTGAAGCTCCAGCAGCAACTAATTTTTCTTTAATTTGTTCTGCTTCTTCTGGTTTAATGTTTTCCTTAATTGCTACTGGTAAAGTTCCATCAACCAATTTTTTGGCATCCATTAACCCTAATCCAGTAAGTTCTTTAACTACTTTGATAACTTGCACTTTTTGTGCTCCTGCTTCTGCTAAGAAAACAGTTACTTCTGAAGGAGCAGCAGCAGCGTCAGCTCCAGCTGCTGGGGCAGCAACTGCAGCAGCAGCAACTACTCCAAAGTGTTCTTCAATTCCTTTAACTAAATCGTTTAGATCAGTTAAAGTCATGGTTTCTAATGCTTTAATAATATCGTCTTTTGTGACTGCCATAATTTTATTCTCCTTTAATGGTTTTCATAATTAATACTATCTAGTACGAGTTTGTTGTTATTCTTATTTAACTACGCTTTAGTGTCAGCAACTGCTTTGATTGCATTCATCACTTGACGCAATGGATACAATAAAGAGTTGGCAAACATTGAATAAAGTTCTTCTTTTGATGGAAGAGAAGCAATGTTATTAATTGCAGTTGTGTCTTGAATTTTACCTTCAAAGATTCCTGCTTTTAAAACTAAATCTTTGTTCTTTTTGGCAAATTCAGCCACGAGTTTAGGTGCTGCCACCCCGTCTTCTTTTGAAAAAATGAAAACATTTTGTTGAGTTAAGAATTCATTTAAAGGTTCAAGGTTACTTTCACTAGCAGCTCTTCTTACTAATGAATCCTTGTACACTTTAACTTCGATACCTTGTTTTAACGCTTCTTGACGTAAAGTTGTCATCTGCGCAACTGTTAAGTTTTTGTATTCAGCAATTGCCACCCCATTGTTAGTGGTTAATTTTTGGGCAATTTCTTGAATAACCAAAGCCTTTTTGGCGTGTGCTGGTCTTTCTTGTGTCATCTATTTCCCCCCTTTTTATGTTTAACGAATAAATAAGAAAAACCTTGATCTAATTTTCGACCAAGGTTAAAAAGCAAACTTTTATTGATAAAGGTATGTTTTAGCTTTTTCCTCGGTAACAAATTAAGGTTTCCCAGTTACTTTCTTCGGTACTAATAGCATTATTATCATATCTAAAACCAAGAATAATTACAATAAAAAACGTCTTGAGAAAAGACGATTTTCTTAATTTAATTGAATTTTAATTCCTGGACCCATTGTTGAAGAGATTGTCACACTCTTGATATAGTCACCTTTAACAGTTTGAGGTTTAACTCTTTGTAGTTCACTAAGGATAGTCTTAAAGTTGTTTTCTAAAGCGCTAACATCAAAAGAAACTTTTCCAATAATCGTGTGAATGTTTCCTTCTTTATCAGCACGATACTCTACTTTTCCTTTTTTAACATCTTCAATAGCTTTTTTAACATCCATTGTAACAGTTCCAGTTTTTGGGTTAGGCATCAAACCTTTAGGTCCTAAAACTTTACCAATTGGTCCTAATTTAGCCATGATTTCTGGAGTGGCAATAATCACATCAAAGTCAAACCAATTTTCATTTTGAATTTTATAAATCATGTCATCAGAACCAACAAAATCAGCACCAGCATCAGTTGCTTCTTTTGTTTTAGTAGTAGTTAAAACCAAAACACGTTGACTTTTACCAGTTCCTGAAGGTAAAACAACCGCCCCTCTAACTTGTTGATCGGCTTTACGCGGATCAATGTTTAAGTTGAAAGCCAATTCAACAGTTTCATCAAACTTAGTTGAAGCAACTTCTTTCATTAAATTAATTGCTTGAGCAACTGGATAAAGGGTTTTCTTATCAACTTTTGTTAAAGCTGCTTTACGATTTTTACTCAACTTTGCCATTATTTAGTTTCCCCTTCATCTCATCCAGTAATTTTAATTCCCATATTTTTAGCAGTTCCAGCAATAATTTTCATAGCCGCTTCAACACTATTAGCATTCAAGTCTGGTAATTTATACTCAGCAATGCTTCTTAAATCTTCAATACTAATCGTTCCAGCAGTTTCCTTTCCAGGATTATGCGCTGCTTTTTGAATCTTAGCAGCTTTTTTCAACATCACTGGGGCAGGAGTTGTTTTTAAGACAAAATCAAATGATTTATCATCATAAGCAGTAATAACAACTGGCACAACATCTCCTGCTCTTTCTTTAGTTGCGTCGTTAAATTGTTTGGTGAATTCTGGCATGTTAATTCCCAAAGAAGCTAGTTCTGCTCCAGGTTTGGCTTGCATTGCCATAAATTCCAGTTTTGCAATACGTGTTACTTTTTTAGCCACGGGTATTTCCTCTTTCTCTCTACTCGCTGTGGTCCAAACGAAACTCTTGGCTTCTTCCACAATAAAATTTACTCATTCATTTTAACATAATTTTAATAATTTTGAGCTTTTTTCTTAGTTAATTTCGACATATTTCCAGACTTTTTGTTAATTTTGAACAAGAAAAAAGCCCTTTTAAAAAAGAGCTAACAATCCGATTCACATTGCACTGGTATTCAACTACAATTACATTATTTTTCTTAAACGATTAATCTTCAGTGAGGATTTTTGCGTTTTTAAATTCGACCTCGGTTGGTGTATAACGACCAAACATCTCAATTGAAATAATCGCTACTCCCTTATCAAAATCCATATCAATAACTTTTCCATCTTTGTTCATAAACGGTCCAGTTTGAATTACTACTTGATCACCAATTTTGAAATCAGCAGTATAAACAACTTTTTCCTGAGTAGCATTTGGTCCAGAAGTAATCACTTTATTTCCAGAAACAGGTTTAACTTCTTTACTTGGTTCTAATGGCTCAACAGAATCAGATTGGGTTTGGTCATTTAAAATCATTCTTGCCACTTCTTCGCTTGTTAATGGAAATGGTTTTGCTCCTCTTCCAGATGAACCAATAAACCCAGTTACTCCTGGAGTATTACGCACAATAAATCATGCTTCTTCAGTCATGTTCATATTAATGAAAATATATCCAGGAAATTTGTTTTTTTCTGTTTCTTTACCACTCTTAGTTTCAGTCAAGTACTTTGAAATTCGCACATCAAAAATAATGTTACCCAGATTTTGATTTTTAACTTTTTCTAATAAATCCTGGCGAACCTTGTCTTCATGCCCAGTATTACTATTAATTACGAACCATTGGCCTGGATATTTCTCTAATTCCGCTTCTAATTTTTCGTTTTCCAAATTCATTTTTAATACTCCACTCTTCTATATCACGTGCATCACTGAAAATAACGTCTGAAATCCTCAGTCAATTAAATAAAAAACCACTGCAAAAATTAACATAAAGATAATTACTTGCACAAACTTATTGGTTAAATTTTGCTTACCTGACCATTTAATCTTGCTCACTTCTTTAACCATTTTGACTGGAAATTCCTTAAAAGAAAGTTTTCAATCAATTTTTTCTTTGGTTTTTGAGACTTTAAAGTTACTCCGGTTATAGAGATTTTTCTTGATTTCTTTTTCTCTCAAAACCCGTTTAGTCGTCCCTTCACTCTGAGCATGATTAGACTTTTTGCTCTTTGCTTGTTTACGAGTAACTCTCGTCTTGGCCTTCGCCTCTTTTTTTAACCTTTTTTGGGTTTTTTTTAACTCTTTTTCTTGTGGAGTCATCAAATCTTACCTACTTTCTTTGTGTAGGGTATGACGATTACAAGTTGAACAATATTTCTTTACTTCTAAACGTTCTTTTTGTGTTAAATTTCCCTTAGTTAAAGAGTAGTTACGACTTAAACAATCAGAGCAAACTAAAATAATCTTACGATGGTCTTTTGGCATAATTACTCCCTTTTTATTACATTACAATATATAGAATATCATAAATTAGAAAATGATTAAATCAGAAGGTGGGTGATATCTTTTATCACTTCTTTTGATAAACGATAGACTTTTGATTTACTCATCGGATATTTCTGGTAAATGTTTTTAGGTTCGAGATAATCATAAATTAACGCTTTTGCTACCAACTGTTTATCATAATCTTTTAGAGTTGCTAAATAACAAGCAAACAAAGAATCTAAAGCAATTTTTTGGTCAAATAATTCATTCACGTTACCAACCCTTTCCTCACTTCAATTTTTTGTGCTTGCTAAATTCAAAACTTTATGATGATTGGTAACATAACGTTCACAATAATCATTGCACCGTCATGTAATTGCATCAATTAAAAAAGATTCAAAAGTTTTCCTTCCCTTTTGATTTTCATACTTGTTGATGGCTTCGTTAAAAGCAATTCAAGCAACTAGTTCTAAATCTTCTTTCTCAATTGGTAAATTATAATAACATCGATAACTTTTATTAATCGCATAATTCTTGCATTTACTTAATTGTTGATAAATTCTTCACCGGTCACTTTGACTTGTGCTTAATGGGTCAAAATGGTGTTCTTCACGGTTTACATGATATTTAATTTCGCTATTTTTCATTTTTTATCCCTTACTTCCTATTTCGGTATAAGGACAAGAATTAATTTTTTCCCATTAACTTAAACAAGTTAACCAAGAAAAACACAAAAAGGGAGCTTTTTTTAAGAAATGTTCCCTTTTTCAACTAAATTAAATTGATGTGGTCACTAATAATGAACATCAACAATGATGCAGCAACTGAAGCGTTATAAGAATCAATCTTCTGGGTTGAAGGTAGAAAAACATTAACATCAGCATGATGGGTCAATTTTTCTCCTATCCCTTTTTCTTCGTTACCAATAATTATCACCGTTTTTGGTGCATAATCAATTTTTCTTGCATCAAGAGCTTCTTGGTTTAAATTAGAAGCATAAATTCAAAAGCCAACTTCTTTCAATTTTTCTAACGCATTAGTTAGATTGTTAACTTTAGAAATTATCATATCATAAGCAGTTCCCGCACTAGTTTTAACCACTGTTGGGTTAACTAAAACTTGTTTATGGTCTAAAATAATCAGATAACTAACATTCAAAAGTGTCGCACTCCGGATAATAGCCCCAAAATTATAAGGATCGTGAATTTGGTCTAACACCAAAACTATTGCTTTTTCTTGGGTATTGATCGCAGCAAGCAGTTCGTTAAATGGGGTGTAATTAAATTCTTTAATTTCTGCCACATATCCTTGATGATTAACTTTTTGATCAAACATTTTTTCCATTTTTTGATTTGTACTAACAGTTATTAAGGTTTGATTAAGGTTTGAAGTTTTCTTAACTAGTTCTTGGTAATGACTAGTTCACACTTGCTTGACCATTGTTGGATGCTTTTGGATAAATTCTTCTACCACTCGTCTACCATAAATTAAATTCTTCATTTTAAAGTAATCCTTTAGCAATTAATTGGCTTCGCAAAGTATCAGCATTTTTATAATCTTTTTGTTCCAAAGCTTTTTTCCAAGCTAAAAATAACGACTTTTCTTCCTGATTAACTGCAAGATTCACACTAGTAGAAAAACCTAAAACCTTTAACATAGTTTTTAATTCATAAAAATCAGGGGTTATTTTTTGTTTCATTAAGTCTTTATTAATTGCTTTAATTGCTTGTTCAAGAACACTAAGAACTAAAGGGGTGTTCAAATCATCATTCATAAAGTCATTAAATCGTTCTAAAAAATGCGAAGAACTTTCTTTGGTACTCTCATCAATTAACTGGTCAAAAGCGGTTAGTTGTTTCGCTTTTTTAGTTAAGTTATTTAAGCGATCTAAAAACTTTTGACCCTGAGTTAAGAGATCATGGCTGACATCCAAAGGTTGGGTATAAGCAGTAGTTAAAAACAATCATCGTAAAACATCAGGATGATAATCTTTTAAGAAGTCTCGCACCAAAATCATATTATCTAAAGATTTTGACATTTTTTCATCATTAAAAGTCAAATGACCGTTGTGCATTCAAATTTCGCTCAACTCTCTATTGTTAGCAGCAAGATACTGAATCCGTTCATTTTCATGGTGAGGAAACTTTAAATCAACCCCACCACCATGAATACTTAAAGTTTGGTGGTTAAAATAAAAATCATTTAGGAGAGCACATTCAGTGTGTCATCCAGGTCTCCCTATCCCAAAAGGAGCAGTTCACTTAATTCCTACTTCGGTTTTTTTTCATAACGCAAAATCAGCAGGGTGATGTTTGAGATTAGTTTCTGGTTCAATCCGTGCAACAGCTAAACTATCTAAAGTACGGTTAGATAACTTTCCATACTCTCCTTTTCAACGATTTAAGTCAAAAAAGACGTTTTCTTGTTCAAGATAAGCGTCACCTTGATGAACTAACTTTTGAATGAATTCAATCATCAAATCAATGACAGTTGATACTTTAATAAGCTTGGTTGGAGGTTGGATGTGTAATGCAGATAAATCTTCAAGATAAGCGTCAGTATAAAAATTTGCTAAATCTGTTTCTGATTGTTTAGCAGCAAGAGCTTTATCAATAATCTTGTCATCAACATCAGTGATATTTTGCAAATAATCAACCTTAATACCCTTCCACTGCAAAAAACGCACCAAAAAGTCCATTGTAAAACTTGGTCGACTATTTCCTAAATGAATGTAGTTATAAACTGTTGGTCCACAACAATAAAGACGAATTTGGTTATTTGTCACCTTTAACTCTTGTGTTGTTTTAGTCAATGAATCATAAATTTTCACAATTAGTCCTCCTATTTTGTTTTTACTAATGGTCTTAAAATGTAATAGACCGTTGATAAAATTATCGTGTTGAATAAGATTTTTAGTGGCGATTCAATCAGACGCACCATTAAAATCGAAGTATAACCTCCATTATCACGCGGAATACCTAAAAAACTAGAATCTCCTCAAGATCCAATTAAGGTAGTTGCTAAAAATTCAGTAATTACACAAAGCAAAATAATTGGTAAAACAATCTCTAAGAGCTCTGACTTTTCTATGACCAGAAAAACTCCTACAACCATCCAAATAACAAATAAACTCGCACCAAGGATACCAATAAAAACAAATTTATAGGTATCAGGACTAATTTCTGCACCGAAGATTTTAACATTTTGATCATAACTACTCGTAATTAAAACCATAATCACGCCATAAAGAATAATAAAAAGGTTAATTACTAAAAACGTTAATCACTTCTTTTTCCCAGTTCATTTTTGAGAAACTGCTGCAATTCCACTTAAAAAACCGACTCCCAACTCTAAAAGCAAATAGGCTATATGGATATAGGAAGGCACAAACATTATCGTGATTAATTCAGTAATCAATCCCACAATCATTCCTACCAGCGGTCCAAAGAACATTCCCGCAATCTTAATCATGATTCCTTCAAAAGACATCCGAACAGGAGGAAGAACAGTAATCGGTAAAGTCAAAGAAATCACAACTGTTACTGCAGAAGAAACTGCTGCCATCATCGCAATATAAGTAATCTTTTTAGTTGTGAACTTAAATCCCTTGTAAGTACGTTTAAAAAAAGTTGAGCGGATTAAAGAATAAATTAAAAATAAAGCAATTAGACTCAACAAAAAATAAGCAACGACATGAGCTAAATTATTCTCAGTTAACAAATACCTACTAATTGATTTCATCCAACCAAGATCCTTTTCAATTTTTTTATTGTGCCCAATTAATTGGTGTTAAATCATGAAACTCTAACCAACTATTGATTTGACTGAAGGGACGGGTACCTTTGAAATATTTATCATAGCTAAACGGACTCGGGTGTCCATACCTCAAGATATTCTCTGACTTAATACCATTAATTTTACTATACATTTTCATTGCTTGATTACCAAAAGCACAGTACAAAATCACTTTGTTGTTAGAATTTAAGAAATTAAGAACATTTAAAACAAAAGTTTCTCACCCCAGCTCTTGATGACTTAGGGGTTGGTGTTCACGCACAGTTAAAATCGTATTCAATAAAAAGACACCTTGTGCTACTCAGCCACTTAAATCATTACTAGGATGATCGATATCTAAATCACTCTTTAATTCTTTAAACATGTTAGCCAAACTGCGTGGTGTAATTGCTGAAGCAGTTGAAAAAGCAATACCATTAGCTTGATTTTTTCCATGATAAGGATCTTGACCAAGTAAGACAATCTTGACGTCTTCTGGACGGACTAGTTTAAACACTGCAAAAACATCTTTTCCTGGCGGATAAACTGTCGTGGTGTAATATTCGTGTTGAACTGTCTTTCAAAGTTGTTGAAAGTAATCCTTTTTTATCTCTTCTTCAAAAAAGGTTTCTCACCCTTGGGGAAATCTGCTCATAATTTGCTCTCCAATCTTTAAAAAAGTGCCTCACGGCACTTTTAACTCTCATTAATATTATATTACACCTTTAAATTGGCTTTCTTTAATAACAGTGTTGTTCTTGTTATTTATAACAACATCTTAAAAAAAATAAATAAGTTAATGGATTATCGTTGTTGACCAATAATAATTTCACATTTTAAAAAGTGAAATTCAAAAGGAATTATTTCTCCACTGGCTGTAACCATATATCCTCCAATAGAAATTCCCTTGGTGGTGTGTCAATCATAGTAATCACTATCCAATTGTTCATTACTTGGAGCTTCACCTTCATAACCACCAGAACCGTTGTCAAACCATTGTTGAGTAATAACCATATCTTGAAGGTTTATTTGATAACCTAAACCTACAACTAATCTAATAAATGATTGTTTTAAAGATTGAACATAGGTGCTATCAGCACCACCATCACCTTTGGTTGTTCCTGAGGGAATACGTAAAACTAATTGATTATTTTTTGAAATTTGTTCAACAATATCCACAAAGTTACGCTCATCAACAACATTGGTTAATTTAGTAATAGTAATTATTAAGGTTCCGGTATATGCTGTATTTGGTTTAGCACTAATAGTTAGCGAACCATCAGTCGTTGAACTAGGAGCTATGAATGAATCGGCATCATAATCAACAACAGTATCTAATCCTATAAAACTACTATTGGCACTCAAAAAGGCCTGAAAGGCTTGATCAACAGTCATTAGTGCAGTTCCTTTAATAGTTCGATTGTTAATCAAACCAGTAATATCAGTTTTGATTAGTTCTGAAATCGTAATCGTCAAAGTTCCACTGTACTTCGTGTTTGTTTTAGCTTGAACTTCTAATGAACCTTCTTTGTTATACTCAGGAGCAGTAAAACTAGTAATTTCAAGATTATCGCGTAAATCACTAACTTCAGGGTTCATTTTAATGAATAAATCAAACGCTGCTTGTTGATCAGTTACTGAGGTTGATAATAAAGTTTTTAGATGCAGGTCATTTAAGCTTGTTTGACCAATTGCATT
>Ga0153942_1000013_pt1 | contig 114404 bp, 125 predicted proteins | sample TSNJ026MetaG_FD_104731 | JGI IMG/M metagenome (GOLD analysis project Ga0153942, IMG submission 104731) | Attine ant fungus gardens microbial communities from New Jersey, USA - TSNJ026 MetaG | ecosystem: Host-associated > Fungi > Mycelium > Unclassified | place: USA: New Jersey, Brendan T.... | reverse complement strand
ACACGGCTGTTAACCGTGGTGTTGCAGGTTCGAGCCCCGCTCAGGGAGTAAGGCTCCATGGTCAAGTGGTTAAGACACCGCCCTTTCACGGCGGTAACAGGGGTTCAAATCCCCTTGGAGTCATCAAATAGATTAAAAATATGTGGGTGTAGCTCAGCTGGATAGAGCGTTTGGCTACGGACCAAAAGGTCGGGGGTTCGAATCCTCTCACCCACGCTAAGATTTATGTCATGATATATAATAGGGTATATCATGCCGACGTGGCTCAATTGGCAGAGCAGCTGACTTGTAATCAGCAGGTTATCGGTTCAAGTCCGATCGTCGGCTTTATGGACCTTTAGCTCAGTTGGTTAGAGCAACCGGCTCATAACCGGTCGGTCCGGGGTTCGAGTCCCTGAAGGTCCATTTTAATTTTATAATACATATTCCTTGGGATCATAGCTCAGCTGGGAGAGCACCTGCCTTACAAGCAGGGGGTCACAGGTTCGAGCCCTGTTGGTCCCATATTTGCCGGCGTGGCGGAATAGGTAGACGCACAGGACTTAAAATCCTGCGGGCTTAAACGCCCGTACCGGTTCGATTCCGGTCGCCGGCAGTAGTATAAAGTAGAGGAAACGTTGATAAATACGGCGTTTCCTTTATTTTTTTCATTCGGGAATTTGTATGTATTTGTATGTATCCTTTAGCCTAACACGGAACACATGATTTCAGTAGTTTCCTCTATCGGTGTTACCTGCCTGATATAATGCAATGGCATATGGGATGGATGAGGATATAGAGAACGCAGGAAAAATATTGGAGTCGCTTCTGGTACAGGTAAAAGAGATGGCAGAATCAAGCATTCATAAGGACGAAATACAGGAAGGTTTGGAAAGAATAGAATTGATGAATTACCGGAAGATTTTTCCAAATCAAGTATCAGAGGACTATTTTGACACTAGGGGTTGTTGAGCTTGGAAAGAGGTTGTATAATACAGTATAGAGTTTAAATTATACGGAAGATGAACAGACAGCAATCGATCTGCTTATTTCAAAGTGACACTGATAGAAATAAGTAAGTTACCGAATGTGGCGTAAAGTTCCTTGTTTCAGCAATGGAGATATAAGCTCGGATTTTAGATGATTGTAAAAAAGTGAAAAGCTGTCTTGGATCATAAAAAAATTTATGGTATAATATGAGAATACGAGTCAAGTAATAACATTGTCTATCCGTGCAAATATCATGTGGTATGGTGCTTAAAGTACAAGCCATACGTCACCGTGCAACTCTCATTGAAGACGAAACTATATCAAGATATTTTGAGAAGCGTTTTAAGATCGGCAGGAATATCTATAACGCCTTGGCTGACCGGGCAGAAGACATAGAGAATGAGACCCTAAGAATACAAAGTAGACAAGAAGCTAAATTTGAAGAGGAGAACTATATTAATGAGAGACTTTGTAATAACAACGGAAACGAATTCTGATTTACCTAAGGAATATCTTAAGGCCAATAATATTGGTATTATCCCCCACTATTATACTGTTGAAGACGAGGTATATGGTGATGGAAAAGAGCTTACATCGAAGGAGTTTTATGACTGTATGCGCGCTGAAAAGAAGGCGGCGACAATAGCCAGTAATCCTGCTGTTATTTTGGACACTTTTGAGGGCTATGCAAAGCAGGGGCTAGATGTTTTACATATTAGTTTTTCCTCAGCACTTAGCGGTGGCTATAGCAATGTAGCAATAGGAGGAGAAGAAACTTGTGGTCAGTATCCTGATATGAAAATAATTGTAATTGACACATTAACTGCTTCATTAGGAGAAGGCATGATGATCATGAAGGCAGTAGAGATGAAAAAAGAAGGCAAGGGAATTGATGAGATTGCCGCCTGGGTAGAAGAGAATAAGAAGTTTATCAGTGTTCAGTTTACTGTGGATGATTTGAATCATTTATATAGAGGAGGCAGATTATCTAAAGCAACAGCTATAGTCGGATCGGTAATTAATATCAAACCCATTTTATTTATTAATGAAGAAGGGAAGTTGTTGCCAAAAGGAAAAGCAAGGGGACGAAAGAAATCCTTAAGTATGTTAGTTGATATAATGGAGACTAATCTCGGAGCCTTAAGGGATAGACAGATTGTGGTTGGCATTGTTCATGGAGATTGTGAAGAGGATGCCAAGTTTGTGAAAAGGCTTGTTATTGAACGATTTGGTTACCCAGAAGATATAGTTTTAATTAGACCGATAGGACCTAGCATCGGTGCTCACTCAGGACCTGGTGCCATTGGGTTGATTTTTATGGGAGAGAGGAAGTAGGCGCTTTGAGAGGATTTAGGGCAGGTCATGAAATATCGTTTAGATAAAAAAGGGAACAAAATATCCATATTAAGCTATGGCTGTATGCGCTTCACCAAGACAAAAGGTAAAATAGACTTGGAAAAGGCGGAAAAGGAAATTATGGAAGCCATTTCTGGGGGCGTGAATTATTTTGATACGGCTTACATATATGGTGGCAGTGAGATGGCTTTGGGCAGTATATTAAAAAGGAATAATTGCAGGGAAGATATTTATATTGCGACAAAGCTGCCTCACTATATGATCAAATCCAGAAGCAGTATTGACAAGCATTTTGATGAGCAATTAGCTCGTCTGCAGACAGATTATATAGATTATTACTTAGTGCATATGCTGACTGATGTAAGGACCTGGAGTAAGTTAACTGATTTGGGTATTGTTGATTGGCTTAAGGAGAAAATGCAGAGCCGTCAGATACGAAACATTGGGTTTTCATATCATGGGAACACGGATATGTTTATACAGCTGCTTGATGCATATGATTGGGATTTTTGCCAGATCCAGTATAATTATATGGATGAGTATAGTCAGGCGGGGAGAAAAGGCTTGCGTTATGCCACCAAGAAAGGTGTTCCGGTAATTATCATGGAGCCTCTTCGTGGTGGAAAACTGGTAGATATGCTGCCTGCGGCGGCGAAAGATTTATTTGCCGGAGCGAAGCCGAAACGAACGCCGGCTGAGTGGGCATTTCGTTGGTTGTGGGATCAACCGGAGGTGACCACGGTGCTGTCAGGCATGAATTCCTTGGAAATGATTAAAGAGAATATCAAGGTTGCTAATGAGGCTGAGCCAGGACAGCTGACAACAGAAGATTATCGGCTATTTGAGCAAGTGAAGGATGAAATTAATCGTAAAATGAAGGTCGGCTGTACGGGTTGCGGATACTGCATGCCTTGTCCGATGGAAGTGGATATACCAGGAACATTTCGTTGCTATAACGTAAAGTATATGGAAAATGTAAGGACGGCAGTTAAAGAATACATCATGTGCACGGCGTTCAGGGAAAATTCCAGTAGCGCTTCCTCGTGCGTGAAATGTGGCAAATGTGTAAGCCATTGCCCGCAGAATATTGATATTCCGGCCATATTAGAGCAAGCGAAGAGGGAATTAGAAACGCCTGTATATAAGATTGTACGTAAGATAGTTCAGATATTTCATATCTGGTAGAAGATGGAACTTGCTGGGAAGAGCTGAGTGAGAAAGGATGGGAATTAGTATGAAAGCATATCAGTTTAAGGTAGCAATTAAGAATTCAAAGCCGCCAACATGGAGACGTTGTATAGTACCTGCCGGACTCACCTTCTCACAGCTTAGTTTGATACTGAATAGAATCATGGGATGGACAGGTTATCATTTATTTAAATTTGAATTCTTTCATTTACAGCTCAGACTCATGGAAGATAATGGAGATATTGAAGAGTATGTTTATGATATGTACGATTTTGCGGAGGCTGCAATCACCTATATGAATGAATATATGGAAATGGAGGAATGGTTTACTTATATTCATGATGTTAATGACGTTTGGCAGCATAGAGTAACAATTGAGAAGATCATCATGGATTATGAATATAAGTATCCACAGGTAATAAAGTACAAAGGTGGTTCTCCGTCCAAAGGGTATAATTTAGAATATGATATGGTCTCTGTAAATGAAGAGCTTAAGAATTATTTTACGGTTACCTTAGGTAAGGGTGAAAAGCGGCGGCAGCGTGAATTATACGAAGCCATGCTTTTAGATGAGAGAGGGTTTACGGCTTCGAAAACAGGGAAAAATGTTACTGAACCGATAAGTTCCTATGAGCGTCAGCTTGAGAACGCACTTTTAAGATTTGCAGATATGGTCAATTCCCTCTGTCCCGAACCCGATGAGTCTCGGCTGGCACTGTTAAACCATGATGAAGATACCTTAGAATATATTTTTGATTTTTTTGAAAAAGATGAGTTAGTGGAGATCGCCAAATTTCATGATATGAAGGGGTACTCTAAGTATAGTAAAGATGAATTGAGTGTAAAGATTGCTGAATATATTTTGCGCCCAGAAATAATGATGAGATATTTTTCCTGCTTAAGGGACAACGAAATAAAAGAATTCGAGAGAATAAGCAAGCAGAAAAAGCCATATGCGGTGGGCGTTTCAGAACAGCTTGACAGAATTGAGGAAGCCGGATACGCTGGGTATTATGGTGAGAATAGGATTTTGATACCTCGAAGAGTGGTAGAAGTCTATAATCAATATAATACAAAGAGCTTTAATAAAATCAGAAGAGAAAGAAACTTTCTATTGGATTGTTTTAGCGCAGCAGGGAGTTTATATGGAGTTGCACCGCTTTCAGTGATTGGTGAAATGTATAACCAAAATATTGAAGCTTCCAATGGCAGTGATTTGCTGACACCCACTTTGATCATTAAAGAATATGAAAATATTCCTTCCGGTCTATTGGATTTTGTCATACGTGACAACCGCTTTATTTATTATGCGTTACTTAGAAACAATGGCTATAAGAGGCTGGAACAATTACAAGGCAATAAGAGCTTTTATATACCTACAGCGAGTGAAATCAGAGAGCTTGCAGTGCATGGGTATTTTCCGAACGACAAACGCCTTAAGCAGCTGAAAACATTTTTGATCACCAAGCTAGGCATAAGTTTGGAAATGGCAGAATATATCGGCGTCAGAATTCAAAATATGATTCGCAGCACTTGTGAGTTGGAGCATTTACTTGAGATGCTGAATGAAGAGGATATTGAATTTGATGAGATGAAAGAATTGAATCAATTTGTCGACATTGTCAATGAGATGTCGAATCACACAAGAATGATTTTGAATAGAGGGTTTACACCCGACGAGCTAACAAAAGTAGAAAGTAAGAATCCGACATCAGGGAAGGCTAAAGTAATCAATTTCCAAGAAGCTAAAATGAATAAAAGAAAACGTTAAAGAGATCCAAAGGATCTCTTTTTTTCTATAAATCCCCTCTTTCTCAAATAGTTTATTATAAAAATTTCATTTTTATACATAATAATTATACAGGAACTTCCTGATGTCACAGCTAAAAACATATTGCATAGGCTGAGATAAAGAGAAAGGTGGGTAATTTATGACTAATCAACAAATTGCTGAAGATATATTAAAGCTAGTGGGTGGTAAAGAGAATGTCATCAGCGTTGTGCACTGCGCAACACGTTTACGTTTTAAGCTGAAAGATGAGTCAGTGGCCAGAACTGAAGCATTGCAGAATCATCAAGATGTTGTTCAGGTTGTCCAGAGCGGAGGGCAATACCAGGTTGTTATTGGCAGCCATGTTAGTGATGTTCATAAGGAACTGATAAAAATAGTTGGTATAGGAGAAAGGACAAGTGATGATGAACCTAAGGTAAAGCGCGGCATCTTCAATACATTTATCGATGTTATCTCATCTGTTTTTACTCCTTTTTTAGGAATTCTAGCTGGAACCGGTGTGCTAAAAGGACTGTTAAGCCTTGCTGTAGCAATGGGGTGGATGGCAACTACTTCAGGTACTTACCAGATATTATATGCTGCCGCTGATGGTTTTTTAAACTTTTTACCGATTGCATTAGCTTTTACAGCAGCAAAAAAGTTCAATACAAATCAATTTTTGGCAGTGGCTTTAGCGATGGCTTTAGTTCATCCAAATCTAGCGGCTTTTACAGCAACAAGTGAATTGGATTTCTTCGGAATTCCGGTGATTTATGGTGTGGGATATGCCTCTACGGTTATTCCAATTATTTTGGCGGTATTTATTCAAAGCTATGTGGAGCGTTTCTTCCGTAAAATCATTCCTCGTGCTTTAAAAATTTTTGCCGTTACATTGTTAACCATTTTAGTCATGGCTCCTTTGACGTTTGTAGTGATTGGACCAGCCGGCATGATTATCAGCTCGGTGTTGGGAAATGCGCTGGCAGCTATATATAACTTAAGCCCTATCATTGCCGGCTTGATTATTGGCGGATTCTGGCAGGTTTTGGTGATTTTTGGAGTGCACTGGGGTCTTGTGCCTCTTGTAATTAATAATTTGGGCTTGATTGGCTATGATACGCTTCTGCCAATGGTTGTTGCCGCAGTTTTAGCTCAGTCTGGCGCCTCTTTTGCTGTTGTGTTAAGATCGAAGGAGGTAAGATTAAAAGGTCTGGCAAGCTCTGGAGGGATAGCGGCTATCTTTGGCATTACAGAGCCGACGGTATATGGTGTCACTCTGCCTTTGAAAAGGCCTTTTATTGCCGGATGTATCGGCGGCGCAGTTGGTGGGGCAATTACTGCTTTTGCCGGCGTAAAAGCATTTGCTTTTAGTGCAAGTATCTTTATTATTCCTAATTTCAATAGTACAATTACGGGGGTTGAGTCAAATGTTGTTGTCGGTATCATTGCATTAATAGTAGCTTTTGTGATTGGCTTTATTTTAACATTGGTTTTAGGTTTTGATGAAAAGAAAGAAGAGGGCACGTTAGTAATGAGTCCATTGACAGGAAAGGTAGTTAAGCTGCCAGAAGTGGAGGATCCTGTGTTTTCTTCAGGAGCTATGGGAAATGGCGTGGCGGTCGAGCCAAGTGTCGGTGAGCTGCGTTCACCAGCAGCCGGTGTGGTTACGACAGTTTTTCCAACTGGGCATGCGGTAGGTCTGACGACAGACTTGGGCGCAGAGATTTTAATGCACATTGGAATGGATACAGTTGAGATGAATGGCAAAGGATTCACCATACATGCACAACAGGATGCTAAAGTGAAAGCGGGCGATTTATTAGTGGAATTTAATATTGAAGCTATTAAGGCGGCCGGGAAATCAACAGTGACACCAATAGTCGTTACGAATGCAGATACTTTCAAAGAGATAGAAGTTGTTGACAAAGAAAAAGTTAAAATAGGCGAGGAGCTCTTAGAGATCAGAATATAATTTTCTGCCAAAGAAGTCGATTGCAATTGCACTTAAGGTTTGTTAAAATAGGCATATAAATATTTATATGCTTATTTTAAATGAAAACGGAGGGATAGCGTGTCAAACAATTATTATTTGGAAAATCAACATTTAGTCGTAACTGTTGCCGATGCGGGCGCAGAGCTTATAAGTATATATGATAAGGAGAATCAGAGAGAATTAATTTGGGAAGCAGATCCGAAGTATTGGAAGCGCCATGCACCGGTGCTTTTTCCTAATGTAGGAAAGCATTATCTTAATCGCTATTTATATAATGGGAAAACTTACGAGGCAAAGCAGCATGGATTTGCAAGGGATATGGAATTTACATGTATTAGCCATACAACGGACACTGTGACACACCGATTGGCGGCGAACGAGGAGACAAGTGCAGTATATCCCTTTGATTTTATATTGGAGATAACCCACCATCTTGTGGGGAATGAGATTGCTGTTCAATGGAAGGTTACAAATGCGGGGAATGAACCGATGTATTTTACCATAGGTGGGCATCCGGCTTTTAAGGTGCCGATTCTTGAGAATACGAAGCAAACGGATTACCAGCTGATCTTTGAGGAAAAAGATTCCTTAGAATATATTCTCGTAGATGGGGCGACTGGCACTGCTGTCAATGAAGCGGTCTATTCCTTGGATTTGAATCAAAGCAGGTGTCATATAACAGAGTATATGTTTGACAAGGATGCCTTGATTTTCGATGAGGGACAAATTAGATGGGCGGCCATCGGCTTCCCTGATGGCAGTCCTTATGTGGCGATAGACTGTAAGGGCTTCCCTAATTTTGGGATATGGACTGTGCCGGGGGCGCCATTTGTTTGTCTGGAGCCTTGGGATGGACGTTGTGATAACATGGGGTTTGAAAAGGATTTATCGGAAAAGCCCGGGATTAATTCACTGGCTTCCGGGTTAATATACAATAAGGAGTATAAAATTATTGTATATTAACCGCATGACTATTTTATTTCCGGTTAGATATAGTAATACTTAGGAGGTCTTATGAAATTAAAATCACATTTACATGCTATATCATTTGAAGTTATCGGCAGCTTTTTAATTGCTGTCGGTATCTATAATTTTGCCGTTTTATCAAAGTTTCCCATGTCCGGATTTTCGGGGATAGCTATTGCTTTATATCGTATATTTGGTTTTCCCATTGGTCTTATAACGATTGTTCTCAATACGCCTGTTGCTATCTGGTGCTATCGATTGCTTGGCAGAGGTTTTTTTCTTAGGTCATTAAGATGTATTGCCATTTACTCATTTATGATTGATTTTGTTGCGCCATGCCTGCCGGTATATCAAGGTGAGAGATTGCTGTCTGCAATCTGTGCCGGAATTTTTGGCGGTTTAGGCTATGCCATGATCTTTATGCAAAATTCTTCTACGGGCGGCACGGATTTCATTATTATGGCTGTTAAAGCCAAACACCCCCATTTGTCAATTGGAAGAATTTCGTTTTTAATTGATTTTGCAATTGTTCTTGGAGGCGGGCTTTTATTCAGGGATATGGATGGAATAATTTACGGTGTGATGATCAGCTTTTTATATGCGACAGTGATCGATAAGGTGATGTATGGCATCAATTCCGGAAAATTGACGCTGATCGTCACTACCAGAAGCAGTGCTGTGGTGGAGGTTATTGAAAAATCCATCGGCAGAGGTGCAACAATACTAAATGGTCAAGGTGGTTATAAAAATGAAGAAAAATCTGTTGTCATGTGTGCATGCAATAATAAACAGATGTATGTCTTGGAAAAGGCCGTGGAGGTGGCAGATGAAACGGCATTTATAATTATTTTGGAATCTAATGAAGTCTATGGGGAAGGATTTAAGGCGATTACGGCAGGCGATAAACGGGAGTAGCTTTGGACAAAAGCAATACACATATAGCAGCCATACAGCGCATATATTTCTTTAGAGAATAGTATGTAAAGGCTAGTGATTATATGGTGATATATGTTATTGATAAGGGTGACACCGTTTATAAGTTGTCTGGAGAGTACAACGTTCCAATGGAGAAGATTATTGAAGACAATCAGATTCCGGACGTTGACAGATTGGTTATTGGCTCGTCTCTGGTGCTTCTTGATGAAGAGGATATGTTTGCTGAAGCTAAGATAGGAAGCATTTTGGTCAATGGATATTGTTATCCTAATGTAGATATAGAGGTTTTAGAGACCGCTTTGCCATCATTGACCTATTTGAGTATTTTTAGTTATCAGGTGCTACCGGATGGCAGCTTTACACCGATTGACGATGAGCGTGTGATTGGCGCTGCAATAAATCGAGATACAAAACCGCGAATGGTTATTACGAATATAAGTGAAGAGGGGCGTTTTAGCAGTGATTTAGCTAGGATAATTTTAGATAGTGAAGAAATTCAGGATGTCTTGTTGGAGAATGCTGTCTTGACTATGGAAAATAAGGGCTATTCAGGATTGGATGTGGATTTTGAATACTTATATCCAGAGGATAGAGAAAAGTATAACCGTTTTCTTATGCGTGCCGGAAACCGTTTGAAGCCTCTGGGCTATACGCTTTCAACTGCGATTGCCCCGAAGCTAAGTGCCGGGCAACAAGGACTTTTATATGAAGCCCATGACTATAAAGCCCATGGTAAATATGCAGATGAGGTTATTATTATGACCTATGAATGGGGTTATCTATATGGTTCGCCTATGGCAGTGGCGCCGCTTGACCAAGTGAGAAAAGTGATTGAATATGCGGTTACCGAAATCCCCTCTGAAAAGATTCTGATGGGAATACCTAATTATGGATACGATTGGACGCTTCCCTTTGAAGCGGGAACAGTAGCGAGAATCATATCTAATCCGCAGGCGATAGAGCTTGCGATGGAAGTGGGGGCACAGGTTGAGTTCGATGAGACGGCCGCTTCACCATTTTTTACATACTATGACATGGATAAAAGGCAGCATATTGTCTGGTTTGAAGATGCTAGGAGCATTTATGAAAAATTAAGGCTAGTAGAAGAATATAATTTAGGTGGTGTCAGTTATTGGACGGTCAACAATAGTTTTAACCAAAACTGGGTAGTATTGCAGGGACTGTATGATGTAGAAAGGAATATGTAAATTAGCGAAGAGAAATTCGGATTGCCTTTAACCGAAATTTCTCTTCATTTTATGTCAGTGGCTTATTTTATCAAGAATGTTGTTCATATAAGCCATGACAATACCATAGTTTGTCATTGGAATGTGCTGCTTTTTTGCTCTTTCGATTCTGGATAGCACATGCTTTCGGTTGAACATACATGCACCGCATCCGATGACTAAATCATAGCCACTTAAGTCCTCGGGAAAATCAGGACCGGAAACATGGTCGATGGTTATCCCGGGGTCGACCATTTTTTGAAGCATGCGTGGTATTTTTTCTCTTCCGATGTCTTCAGTCAGAGGGGCATGGGTGCAGGCTTCGGCAATAAGCACTCGGGATTTTCCGGATAAAGCATCGATAGCTTCGACACTCTTGATATAGTAGCTTAAATCTCCTTTATAGTTAGCATATAAAATTGAAAAGGACGTCAGCTTGCTAGATTCTGGTTTTTTCTCGTAGACGGTTTTAAATACTTGGGAATCAGTAATGATTACATCTGGCGGCGACTTGAGCGCGGCAAGCGCCTGATCCAGTTTGTCGGTAGTCACGCTTATAACAATGCATTTTTTATCCAGCAAATCCCTTGTTGTTTGAACCTGAGGCAGAATAAGCCGTCCTTTGGGTGCCTGGATGTCCTGAGGCATGACAAGTAAAACCGTGTCCCCGGGGGAGACAACACCCTCTGTAATACTGTGTGCTTCGTAATCCTTGGGGAGCAATCTGATGATCGCCGCTCTGATTGTTTCGATACCGGTTTTATCTTTGGCACTGACTATTAAAGGCTTCTCACCGGTTAGTTTTTCGATTTCGTCCGATAATATATGGGTTTTTGTGATAATATCCGCTTTATTAATGATCGACACAATGGGAACCTTGGACTCTTTAAGCATAGCCATCCACTCCAGCTCTTTATCTGGTTTATCCTGTCCAAAAACCAACAATGCAATATCTGTTTTTTGAATAGCCTCTCTTGTCTTCTTGACCCGCATTTCGCCCAGAGGACCTTCGTCATCGAAACCGGCGGTATCGATAAAGACGCAGGGACCGATTCCGTGTATTTCCATAGCCTTATACACCGGGTCGGCAGTGGTTCCGGCGACCTTGGAGACTAAGGCGGTGTTCTGCATGGTTAATGCATTGATAAGTGAAGATTTACCGCTGTTTCTTTTTCCAAAAATCCCAATGTGAAGCCTGTTGGCCATGGGCGTAGTTGATAAGCTCATTTATAATCACCTCCGTTAAAATCTAAAGTCTCGCTGCCCGTTTTTGATCTGCTCAAGATTCTTGGTTGCGATGGAACAGACTTTCTGATTGGGGATATGGCCAAGCTCTGCTTTGATCAGCGCTTCTCCTGCCAATTTGGTATCTGGACTGGCATAATCTTCTAAGTATTCCTGTAGAGTCATTAAAGCGTTGGGCTGGCAGCAGTTGGCTATTTGACCGGATTTCAGCAATTGCATAAAACGGTCGCCGGTACGCCCTTCTCTGTAACAGGCGGTGCAAAAGCTTGGAATATAGCCTGCTTTTAAGAGCCAGTTAACAATTTCATCTAATGTACGTGTATCGCTGACTTCAAATTGAGCTGAATTATCATCGTCTCCTTCAGGCGTGTCATAGCCACCGACGCTGGTACTGGAACCGCCGCTGATTTGGGAGATTCCAAGCTTAAGAGCCTCTTTTCGCATCCGTTCAGATTCTCTGGTGGATATAATCATACCGGTGTAGGGCACGCAGATGCGGATTAAGGCAATGATTTTTTTAAAGACCTCATCTGGTACGCCATCTGAAAAATCATGAGGATTGATATCATCCGCAGGACGAATTCTGGGAACACTGATGGTATGGGGTCCGACGCCGAAAGCTGCCTCAAGGTGTTCAGTATGCATGAGCAGGCCGACAAAATCATACCGATACATATTGAGTCCGAAAAGGACACCCAGCCCCACATCGTCAATGCCGGCTTCCATGGCACGGTCCATTGCTTCTGTGTGGTAAGCATAATCATGTTTAGGACCGGTTGGATGAAGCCTTACGTAGCTTTCCTTATGATAGGTCTCCTGGAAAAGGATGTAGGTGCCGATGCCGGCATCTTTAAGCTTTCTGTAATTCTCTACAGTAGTTGCGGCAATATTCACGTTAACACGGCGGATAGCGCCATTTTTATGCTTGATTTTATAAATGGTATTAATGCTTTCAAGAATATAATCGATCGGATTCATTATAGGATCTTCACCGGCTTCTAAAGCCAAGCGTTTATGCCCCATATCCTGTAATGCAATAACTTCTTTTTTTATCTCCTCCTGAGTCAGCTTTTTTCTTGTGATATGCTTATTTTTAAGATGATAGGGGCAGTAGGTACAGCCATTAACACAATAATTGGATAAGTATAGTGGTGCGAACATAACGATGCGATGACCGTAAAATTTTTCCTTGATTTTTCTGGCCATAGAATAGATTTCTTCAATAACCTTAGGATCATCACACTCAAGCAGCACTGCCGCCTCACGGTGCGAAAGACCCTTCGCATACTTCACCTTGTCTAATATTTCGTTGATTAGCTGGGTATTGTCTTTGTTTTTCTTGGCATATTCCAAAGTTTCTAATATTTCATCATGACTGATGAATTCTTCTGCTACTTTTGATTTCATTTGATACATAGATGATTCTCCTTTACATATTTTTACTATCTCCGCGATCTATCGCAATTTTATAACCGATTTTATGCGCTCGTCGCTTAAGCTGCAAAATGGCACTGGCGGCTTCGTCACCGGTACAGATTTTATCATTGTATAAAGCATATTTTTTGCGTTGGGCAAGCGGTGATAAATTAGGCATAACCACGTTGGCACCGGCTAAAATCCCTAATTCACGCCCATCAGGGTGAATTGTTCCTAGTGCTGTCGTTGCCGGTATAAGGGCAGCCGGCAGCATGAGCCTAATCAGACCGACTAAAAATAAGGTTTTATGAAAACTTCCGGGGGGGAAGTTCCCAAAAGGCGTATCTTTATGGGGAATAAATGGCCCAATTCCGACCATGTGTGGATTCAGGCGGCGGATAAATAAAAGGTCTTCGGCTAAATCTTCGGCAGTTTGAAAGGGTGAGCCAACCATTAAACCGGTACCTACCTGATAACCGATCTCCTTTAAATTGAAAAGGCACTCCATTCGTTTTTCGTAAGAAAGCTGGGGCGGATGCAGTTTTTTATAATGATTATAACCGGCTGTTTCATGACGTAATAGAAAACGGTTTGCACCTGCGTCAAAATAAGCCTTGTATTCTTCATAAGAGCGCTCTCCGATAGACAATGTGATGGCACAGTCGGGATATTTTGTGCGAATACTTTCGATGATATCGCAAAAATAAGCCTGATCATAGAATCCGTCTTCTCCACCCTGCAGGACAAATGTGCGAAAACCTAGGGGATAACCCTCCTCGCAGCAGGAGAGGATTGCCTCCTTTGATAATCTGTACCGCTGGGCTTTAGCGTTGCTCCTTCGTATGCCGCAGTAATAACAGTCGTTCCGGCAATAGTTGCTAAACTCTATTAATCCCCTTATATAAATATTGTTGCCATAATATCTGTTGGCCTCTTCCCTGGACTTTTGAAACAGATATTGGCTGCCGTCTTCTGTGGAGTGATCAAGGAGATTGACAAATTCCTCTTTAGTAAGACTTCGATTGTTTTTAAGCTTATCAATTAAAAATTTCATGTAATTCTCTCAACTTTCAGACAGTTTGGAATAGACTGTCTTTGTGCTTACATTTGGCAGCATTCCCAGTTTTCCGGAGAGTGCGCTAATTGTATTCGCCGGGGCATCAATGACGATGCTGATAATGGAAAGATTACGTGGCCGATGAGGGATACCCAGCCTTCCGATAATATAATCTCCATACTCATGAAGTAGAGAGTTGATTTCCTGGACGGCATCAGGACGTTCAACAATAATACCAATAACTGCAATACGTGTTTCCATAATAAATTCCTCCTGATTTTGCGCAAAAAAAACTCCTTGTCCAATGAAAAGTACAAGGAGCATGAATAATAAAGGGAATTCTCCCTTTATGGAATCAATATTCTCTCGCCTTCTCATTAGGGACGTACCCGCATGGATTCAGCACGATTTCTTTGTGATTGTTTACCTTTGTATCGTATCTGGCTTGCTAAAAGGATATGAATACACCTCGTAACTTGCCGCTACAAATTAATATTAAGTGTTTTGGGCTCTTTAGTCAATACATTATTAAAAAAAAACAAAGAATAAGGCGTAATACCTTGAAAATCTCTTGGGATGTGCTACTATATATTTTGAGACATTAAGTTGAACTTGAGGAGGGAAAGGATGGAAACTTTAAAATTAAAAGAAGATTTATTTTGGATAGGCATATTGGATCCGGATTTAAGAATTTTTGATATTGTAATGGAAACCAAGTATGGAACATCTTATAATTCATATATTCTTAAAGGAAGTGAAAAGACAGCGATATTTGAAACGGCCAAGCTAAAATTTTTTGATACTTATCTTAAAAAGTTAGAGCAGTTAATAAATATTCAAAAAATCGATTATATTATTATGAATCATACCGAACCGGACCATGCCGGAAGTATCGAAAAGCTATTAGAGATCAACCCGGATATTGAAATTGTAGGCACTAAAACCGCCATTAATTTTTTGAAAAATATTGTTAATGGTTCTTTTAAAAGCAGGATAGTCGATGAAAATGACACGTTATCTCTAGGTAATAAGACCTTGCATTTTATGCGGCTGCCTAATTTGCATTGGCCGGACACAATGTATACTTATGTTGAAGAAGATAAGGTTTTGTTTACATGCGACTCTTTTGGCGCCCATTATAGCTTTGATGGGGTTTTGCTTAGTAAGGTTACAGATCATGAGGGATATTGGAAGGCTTTGATGCTTTATTTCGATGATATTATCAGCCCATTTAAGAAATTTATGGTTAAGGCACTAGACCGTATTAAAGATTTAGATGTTGAGATGATTGCCACAGGTCATGGACCGGTCATAGATACGGATGTTCAGAAGATTAAAGAGGTTTACCGTGAGTGGTGCGAAGACATGAATCCCAATGCCGGCTTAACAGTTGTGATCCCCTATGTCAGTGCCTATGGCTATACAAAGACGCTGGCTTTAGAAATCGCCAGAGGAATTTCCAAAGCCGGTCCGATAGAGGCACGCTTATTTGATATGGTTACAGAAGATAAAGACGAGGTGCTAAGAGAGATGCATTATGCAGACGGAATACTATTTGGAACGCCAACTATTCTTGGTGATGCCCTTAAGCCGATCTGGGATTTGACGACCTCTATTTTTGCCGTGACCCATTGTGGCAAGCTGGCCAGTGCCTTCGGAAGCTATGGCTGGAGCGGTGAGGCGGTACCTAATATACTTGAACGGTTGAAACAATTGCGGCTAAGAGTCGTCGATGGACTAAAGGTAAAGTTTAAGCCAGGAGGAGCTGATAGAGCAGCAGCTTATGAATATGGCTATGCTTTTGGCTGCACGTTGCAAAAGAAAGATAATCCGCAAAAAGCAGCTAATTAATTGAGGTTAGTAATGAGAGAGGAGCAGGATTTAGATGAAATCGTACCGTAAAGAACTTAAGTTTAATTTGCCGTCAAGACGTGGGCTTGTGAATATTACCAATGAAGTACAGCAGGCCGTCAATGCCAGCGGCGTTAAAGAAGGACTTGTATTGGTTAATGCCATGAATATCACAGCCAGTGTCTTTATTAACGATAATGAAAGTGGGCTGCATCATGATTATGAAGAGTGGTTAGAAAAGCTTGCGCCTGAAAAGCCTTACAGCCAATATGCCCATAATGGTTATGAAGATAATGCAGACGCACATCTAAAAAGAACCATTATGGGCAGGGAAACTGTTGTTGCCATTACTGATGGGAAGTTGGATTTTGGAACATGGGAACAAATTTTTTATTTTGAGTTTGACGGGAAAAGAACTAAAAGGGTGCTTATAAAAGTTATCGGAGAATAATTAATTATTGAGTATAAGCACGGACGCAGTCTCTTAGGAATTCGGCACAGCCTTTCATGTTGGTATCATAATAGGCAGTGAATCTTTCATCATCTACGTATGCTTGAACGAGTTTTGCATGTGCTTCTTTGGAGTATTTTGGCCATGTGAAAGAAAGCCATTCCTTGTGCAGACCGGCAATTTGCTGTCCTTGTTCACCCTCAGGCACTTCTTTTTGTGCCACGGCTTTTTCAAGGAGCTGGTTGATTGATTTTCCTAGCTGCTCCATCTTATCATATTCTTCTGCAGACAGATTCATGAACTTACGATTACTTTCCTTTATTGTATCTTCCCCAAATCGATCGCATATTTCTTTTCCGTATTTATCATCATTTTCTTGAATTAGCCTAGTTTTTAGGCCTTCAAATTTTTCTTTGTCTGACATTTTAGTTTTACCTTCTTCTTTTAATATTGTTTTATTGACATTATCAATCAGCTGACTAATTTGCCTTTGTTTTTCCTTTAGCGCCTCCCGGTGCCCTCTTAAGGACTCTAAACGGTTGAATGAGGGCGAATGAAGGAGTGCGGTGATTTCTGATAGCCCAATTCCTAACGCACGGTAAAACAGTACCTGTTGAAGCATGTCGACCTGTGCTTCGCCGTAGACCCGATAGCCTGAGGAATTGATTCGACATGGCTTTAATAAATTAATCTCATCATAATACCGGAGTGTCCTTGTGCTGATTCCAGACATCTTGGCCAGCTTGTTAATGGTATACTCGATAATACTCACCTCCTGACCTTTATTATAAACCTTTACGTAACGAGAATGTCAAGAGAAATTTGGTGGTCAATTTGCTTGTCTAAAAGCTTGTCTAAATTGTAGCAAAGATATTGCGTTTTGGGCAAATATGTGGTATATTGTAAACATAATTTCATATTAAATATAAAATTCTACAATGTGCATGATTTGATAATTTTTTAGATATCTATGATTACTATTCAATGTCAAAAAGCGCTATTTCGGGACGGGAAACCTGATATTCCTCCAGAAATAGCGCTTTATTTTTGGAGTTGACTTCCGTAGTCGTCTTCATGATAAAAAAAGGAGGGTTTTTTATGAGTAAAACGATTGATGAATTGAAACAGCATATCCGCGCAGGACGTGGATTAATACCTGCGCACACAGCCATTACCGGAGGGACGTTGGTTAATGTGATGACGAGCGAAATCTATCCGGCAGATGTGGCCATTTACGAGGGCACGATTGTATGCGTGGGGGAGGTGTCAGATTACATAGGTCCGGAGACCAAGATAATTGATGCCACAGGGATGTATATTGTACCTGGACTTATTGACGGACATATTCACTCAGAATGTTCCAAGCTTAGTATGACAAGTTTCGCTAAAGCTGTGGTGCCGTGTGGTACGACCAGTATTATTTCAGGATTGGATGAGTATATTTCTGTTTCCGGTCTGGATGGCCTTCGCGAAGTATTAGATGAGGTTAAAGGCGTGCCTCTTAGAGTGTTCTGGGGCGCCCCATACAAGACGCCTTACACGATACCGCAATCGACCGTGGCATTTAATTTTAACCCGGAGGTTCATAAGGAAGTTCAGAAGTGGCCGGAGTGTTTCGGCGTTTGGGAGACAGTGCGGGAATTTCTTCAGGAAGAGGACGAAGATACCTTGGGCGCTATTTTGGAGGCAGAGAAGAATCGCCTGCCGGTCTTTGGCTGTGCGCCAATGGCAAGAGGCAAGGATTTAAACGGTTATCTTTGCGGCGGAATACGTCTTGATCATGAGAGCTACGATCATGAAGAGGTCGTTGAAAAGATGCGTAAGGGCATGCATATGTTAATTCGCGAAAGCTCAGTTACTCATTTTTTGGAAGAAAACATCAGGGCGGTTACCGAAGTCAATCCTTATCTGGCTCGCCGTGTCAGCTTTTGTACAGATGATGTGACGGCATCGGATGTACTCACAAAAGGGCATCTTGATCATGTTGTGCGTCTGGCAATTGCCGCCGGAGTCGAGCCGGTCACAGCTATTGCGATGGCAACAATCAACAGTGCGGAAGCGTATCGAATAGATCATATTGTGGGATCCGTTTCGCCGGGAAGAGCAGCGGATATCTTACTTATTGACAGTCCCGAGAGCTTTAACGTACAAGCTGTTTTTTCTGCTGGACAGCTGGTTGCAGAGAATAGAAAGCTGAATTTTGAATTGAAGGCTCCTAAGAGGAGCGCAGTTTTAAGCAGCCAATTAAAGTGCAAGCCAACAGTAAGGGCTGATTTCGAATACCGGACAAGCATCAAAGAAGGGAAGGCGACAGTCCTTTCAATGGATGTCAAAGGGCCTTTTGTGCGGAAACGTCGGGATGTGACACTTCAAGTGGAAAACGGGATTATCTTACCTGATCCAAACCAGGATGTGGCGATGGTATCGGTATTAGAGCGATTCGGCAGAAACGGGAATAAGTCACTGGCCTTTTGTTCCGGCTGGAGTTTGAAGAAGGGTGCGATGGCTTCATCATGTGCTCCTGATGATAACAATATCATCGTGATGGGTGTTGATCCGACCGACATGTCTTTAGCGGTAAATCATTTGATTGAAAATGGCGGCGGACAGGTTATTGTAGCAGACGGGGAAATAGTTGATTTTCTGCCTCTGCCGGTAGGGGGCATTTGCTCTGATGCGGAGCCGGAGGAGATTGCTATCAGAGAACGTGAGATTAATGCCTCTGCCCATGCGCTTGGAAGTACTCTTTTAGAACCGCTAATGTATATGTTCTTTTTGCCGATAACGGCCATTCCGGATTATGCAATTACAGATGTGGGACCTGTAGATTGTATCGAACTAAAGATCTTTGATCCTGTTTTGAAATTAGAAGAGGAGTAGAAAGGAGACAAGGTTGATATGGAAAAACAAGAGCTTAAGAACATGATTGATGTGGCAATGGGTCGGGAGCCGGCTGATTTAGTTATCAAGAATTGTCAGATTGTAGATGTTTATAGCGGTACTATATCCAAGGGGGATATTGCCATATCAGGCGGCATGATAGCGGGCATTGGGAGCTATGACGGTCCCAACATGGTAGATGCCAATGGCGCCTATGCGGCTCCAGGATTTATCGACAGCCATATTCATATTGAATCCTCCTATGTTACCCCTGAAGAAATCGGGCGTTTACTTGTTCCGTGTGGAGCATCTACTATAATTGCTGATCCTCATGAGATTGTCAATGTTTGTGGGATTGAGGGCATGAATTATATGCTGGGTGCTGGCGAGGAAACGGCTCTAAGCATCAAGTATGTGCTGCCTTCCTGCGTGCCTGCCACACCCTTTGAGCATTCGGGTGCTGTGATCGATGCAGCCGCCATGTCAGAGCCGCTTAAAGATAAGCGGATTATAGGCTTAGGTGAATTTATGAATTATCCCGGGGTTATTGCCGGCGCGGATAGTGATTTGGATAAAATCATGGCAGTCAAACGTGCGGATAAGCTCATTGACGGACATAGCCCTAGGGTATTTGATAAGGAGCTGAATGCCTATGCTGCGGCGCAAATACACACCGACCATGAATGTTCGACTGTAGCGGAAATGGAAGAGCGTATTTCAAAAGGGCTATATGTATTGATGCGTCAGGGGTCTGCCTGTCATGACTTAATTAATCTTCTTAAAGGGGTCACCCCTTATAATAGCCGCCGCTGTCTTCTTTGTTCAGATGACAGACAGCCTAAGACCATTTTAGAACAGGGGCATTTAGATGATCATTTGCGTATTTGCGTCAGGGAAGGCATTGATCCAATGACTGCGTTGCGCATGGCGACTCTGAATGCGGCAGAATGCTTCCGGTTATATGATCGCGGAGCCATCGCCCCAGGGCTTAGAGCGGATATAGTATTGCTTAATAATCTTGAAGATTTTTATGTGAAGCAGGTATTTATCAAAGGACAGCTCGTGGCAGAAGATGGAAAATATTTACTGCCGGTCAATCGCATAGACAGTACACCTGTGCAGAACAGCTTTCACGTTAAAGATTTTTCGGAAAATAAACTAAAACTAAATCTAAAAAGCGATAAAGTGCATGTCATTGATATCCTGCCGGGAGGGGTCGTTACCGGTAAAGGCACAGCTGAAATTAAGCGTGATGGCAATGGAGATTTTGTCCGTAGTCCTTTAGAAGATATTGTAAAGATTGCTGTAGTTGAACGGCATCAAGGAACCGGGAATGTTGCAGTTGCGTTTTTAAGAGGTTATGGCATTAAGGAAGGCGCTGTGGCTTTATCAATTGCTCATGATTCTCATAATATTATTGTTGTTGGAACAAGTGACTCTGATATGACCTATGCGGTCAAGCAATTAATTACTCAAAAAGGAGGGATTATTCTCGTCAAAAATGGAGAAGTGAAGGCATCAATGCCCATGCCAATAGGAGGGATTATGAGTGATCAAAGTGGAGAAGATGTTGAGAGATCGCTTACTCGAATCCATAAAGTGGCAAGCACCGAGTTAGGAATTAGTGACAGTGTAGAACCGATTATGACATTGTGCTTTATGTCACTGGCCGTTATTCCGGAGCTTAAACTGACAGATATGGGTCTGTTTGATGTAACCAAGTTTCAATTTATTTCGTTGGAAGCAGAATAAACACTTAGGGATAGTTAGGGAGGAGTATAATGATGGAAAATAATAAAGTACTAGTACCTTTTTTTCGACGCGGCGATATCGGAGGCATGACATATTCCATTACGAATAACATTGTGAATTATCTGATTGTCATCACGACATTGTCTGTAGCCTTAGGGTGGCCAGATGAGCTTGTTTATGGACGGGTTATTCCGGGAATGTCAATTGGGCTTTTGTGCGGTGGCCTGTATTATGCATATATGGGCAGAAAGCTTTCTAAGAAAGAGGGCGTGGCAGATGTGACGGCTTTACCGTCTGGCGTCTCGACACCAGCGATGTTTGTTATTCTTTTTGGGGTTGTCACACCGCTTCATTACGCTCTTGGGGATCCTTATTTAGAGTGGTCGGCAGCAGTATCCGCATGCTTTATTGGGGGATTTGTAGAGTTTTTAGGTGGGTTCATCGGACCGTGGATGAAAAAACGGATACCCAGAGCAGCGCTTTTGGGTACGGTTGCCGGAATCGGCTTTATCTGGATGGCGACACAAGGTGTTTTCGATATTTACAGTGACCCGATGGTGGGCCTGCCAATTTTGGGGGTTGCCATAACCGGTTTATTTGGTGGATATTTATTTCGAAACAAAATACCTCCTTTGGTAGTAGCTATTGTAGGCGGTATTATCTATGCGCTTTGCTTAGGGAGAACCAGTTTTGATTTTTCCGGCATAGGTTTCTATTTCCCCAATCCTGTGAATACGATTCAGGGTCTTATTAATGGATTCGCAGTTGTGGCGCCTTACCTTACGATCATTATTCCCATTGAAATTTATAATTTTATTGAGACGATGGATAACGTCGAGGCGGCCAATGCTGCCGGGGATAATTACAGTGTGCGCGAGGCCCAGTTTGCAGATGGGATTTGTACGATGATATCGGCAATCTTTGGAGGTGTCGTTCCTAATACGGTATGGCTTGGCCATGCCGGTTTGAAAAAAGCTGAGGCAGGCATCGGATATTCTGCAATATCTGGAGTTGTGCTTGGTCTTGCCGGGGTTTTTGGACTTTTCAATTTCCTAAGCGCCCTTGTGCCGCCGGCTATATGTGCAATCACCTTTTTGTGGTGTGCGATCATTATGGTGGCTCAGGCGTTTAAAGATACGAACCGAAAGCATTATGCGGCAGTTGGCGTCGCAATGGTGCCCCCTGTAGCAGATTACTTATTCACCCAGATAACCGGATCGGTCGCATTGACTGGTGTTTGGACCGAGACATTGGCTGATGGGTTGCCTGGCTATGCAGAAGATATATCAAGACAGCTTATAGAAAATGGGGTAATGTGGAACGGTGTGCCGGCGGTTAAGTCTGGAGCGATTATTATCGGAATTATTCTCGGAACCTTAACTGCTTTTGTAATTGACAAGCGGCTTGACAAAGCAGGTATATGCGCCCTTGTAGGAGCGGTTCTGTCCCTGTTTGGCTTGATCCATAATGCTGAGATGGGTTTTTATCCCCTCTCACCCTTTGTCATTAGTTATTTTATTGTAGCAGTACTGCTCTTTATCATGCATAGTGGGCGTAACTCGTGGTATAAAGCCCCTGATGACTTTGACTATATATAGACGATTTTCTATTAGGCGGATACTTTTCAAAGTATTCGCCTTTTTAAAATGCAAGAAGTGGGAAAAATAAATTCATTTTGTTGATCATCTAAATATGGTACTTGTATCTTAAAAAACACAATGATTATTGTGTAATATGCTAATAGAAATTACTTTCATAGAATTATATAATAATAAATGATGCAAGTTTCTGGAAAAAACTTGCATACTACATCTCATTAAGCGAAGTGAATCTTCGCTTTGTTGTGCGCTTTACGGGCGCATATAGATATGAAGGAGGTTCTATGGACAAGAATATCGTAAAATTTAAAAAAGTTCTGGTCGCTAACAGAGGTGAAATAGCAATTCGTGTTTTCAGAGCTTTGAATGAACTGGGAATTATAACAGTGGCTGTATTTTCTAAGGAGGACAAATATGCTCTTTTCCGCACAAAGGCTGATGAAGCCTATGAGCTGGATTCAGATAAGGGCCCAATAGATGCGTACTTGGATATTAAGAGGATTATCCGTATAGCAAAGGAGAGAAATGTAGATGCTATCCATCCTGGTTATGGATTTCTTTCGGAAAACCCTGAATTTGTTGAAGCCTGTGAAAAGAATGGGCTTGTTTTTATCGGACCGAGCAAGGATATTATGAATGCCATGGGTGATAAGATTTCATCTAAGAGAATTGCTATTCAATCAAAGGTTCCAATTATCCCCGGTGTGGATTATGCCATTAAGGAAGAATCAGAGGTACGAAGAATAGCAAATGAAATCGGCTATCCGGTTATGCTCAAAGCCTCTAACGGCGGTGGCGGCCGCGGGATGCGTATTGTTAATAGTGATGAAGAGATGCCAAAGGAATTTGCTGAGGCTAAGGAAGAATCCAAGAAAGCCTTTGGTGATAGCAAGATTTTTATTGAAAAATATTTAAAGAGTCCTAAGCATATTGAGGTTCAGGTATTGGGAGATAATTATGGCAATATTGTTCATCTTTTCGATAGGGACTGTTCAGTGCAGAGAAGGCATCAGAAGGTCGTTGAATATGCGCCGGCATTTAGTGTGCCTGACCGGACGCGTCAAATCATTTTTGACAGTGCCATACGTTTATCCCAAGCAGTGGGATATCGCAATGCCGGAACGCTAGAGTTTCTTGTGGATGCAGATGATAATCCCTACTTTATTGAAATGAATCCGCGCATCCAGGTAGAGCATACGGTCACTGAGATGATTACCGGTATTGATATTGTCCAGGCGCAGGTGCTTATTGCCCAAGGTCATGCCTTGTCTGATGATATCATCGGGATTGGGTCACAGGCCGACATCACATCACGGGGATATTCTATCCAGACTAGAGTAACCTCGGAGGATCCTGCCAATAATTTCCTGCCCGATACGGGAAAGCTAAGCGTATACCGGTCAGGATCCGGCTATGGCATACGATTAGACGGGGGGAATGCATTTACCGGCTCTGAAATAACACCATTTTATGACAGCCTGCTTGTTAAGGTCATTTCTCTGGACAGAACCTTCAAAGGCGCCATCAAGAAGTCGGAACGGGCTTTAAAGGAAATGCGTATCCGCGGTATCAAGACCAATATTCCATTTCTCATTAATGTACTAAATCATCAATTATTTAATGCGGGGAAATGCTATACGACATTCATTGAAGATACCCCCGAGCTATTTCAATTATATGAGAGCCAGGACCGCGCAACAAAGCTGATGGAATTTTTGGGCAATAAGATCGTTAATGCCAATGTCGGTGAAAAGCCATTTTTTGAAAATCGCATTTTGCCTGAGTACGATGATACAAAGCCGATTTATGGTGCAAAGGATGAATTTAATCAATTAGGCGCTAAAGCCTTTACTAAGAAATTATTACAAGAAAAACGCTTATATGTCACTGATACAACGATGCGGGATGCTCAGCAATCATTGATGGCCACACGGATGCGTACGAAAGATTTAGCCGGGGCGGCTTATGCAACGAATGCATTTATGCAGAATGCTTTTTCGGTTGAAGCCTGGGGCGGCGCCACCTATGATACGGCATACCGTTTTCTTAAAGAATCACCATGGAAACGTTTGGAGATTCTTAGTGAGCGGATGCCCAATACCCTGATTCAGATGCTGTTGCGTGCTTCAAATGCGGTAGGATACAGCAATTACCCGGACAATGTTGTGAAAGAGTTTATCCGTATTTCCGGTGAAAAAGGAGTCGATGTATTCCGTATCTTTGACAGCCTTAACTGGATTGAAAATATGAAGATGCCGGTTGAAGAAGCGCTTAAAACAGAAAAAATTGTCGAAGGCGCAATCTGCTATACTGGAGATATACTAAACCCTGCGGAGAGGAAGTATACCTTAGATTACTATATAAAGAAAGCAAAAGAGCTAGAAGCCATGGGCTGCCATATATTCGCGATCAAGGATATGGCCGGCTTATTAAAACCATATGCGGCGAAAGAGTTAATCAGTACCCTTAAGTCGGAGCTTGCAATTCCGGTGCATTTGCATACACATGACTCCACCGGAAATGGCGTAAGCGCAGTTTTGATGGCAGCCGAAGCCGGCGTGGATATTGTGGATTTAGCCATTGAATCAATGAGCTCACTGACAAGTCAGCCTTCAATGAATGCGGTGGCAGAAGCCCTTCAGGGAACCGAACGGGATACCGGACTTGATTTTGATGAACTTAATGAGTTAAGCCGCTACTATGGACGTGTCAGAAAGCTTTATAAAAGTTTTGAAAGTGAGATGAATGCGCCCAATACAGAAATTTATAAATATGAAATACCGGGTGGGCAATATTCCAATCTTTTGGCTCAGGTTAAAGAAATGGGTTCGGGTGAAAGCTTTGAAGAAATCAAACAGCTTTATAAACAAGCCAATGACTTACTCGGGAATATTGTAAAGGTTACGCCCTCGTCGAAGGTTGTTGGCGATTTTGCAATCTTTATGCTTAAAAATGGTCTTGACCAAGATAATATTTTAGAAGCCGGCAAAGATTTGTCTTATCCGGATTCTGTGGTGGATTACTTCAAAGGAATGATTGGTCAGCCCGATGGAGGATTCCCGCCTGCCTTACAGGAAATTGTTTTAAAAGGTCAGGAGGCAATTACAGTAAGACCAGGCAGCTTATTACCGGAAGTGAGTTTCAATGAAATTGCAGAGCATTTAAAAGAGAAATTTGATGTTGATTATAATGAGCAGAAAATCATAAGCTACGCACTTTATCCGAAGGTTTATGAGGACTATTGCAGGCATTTTGAAAATTACAACGATGTCACCCGCTTAGAGAGCCATGTTTACTTTTATGGACTAAGAAAGGGTGAGGAAACGTCACTGGCCATCGGCGAAGGCAAAGTGCTGATTATTAAGTTCGTTGATATGTCTGAGGCTGATGGAGAAGGGATCAGGACATTGACCTTTGAAGTGAACGGCGCAATGCGCGAGATTAAGGTTCAGGATGAAAAATTAGAAATCAAATCTGACCGAAAGCTTAAAGCTGACAAAAACAATCCTGCACACTTAGGCTCCACGATTCCTGGTACAGTGGGTCAGGTCTTTGTTAAGGAAGGCGATGCGGTAACTAAAAATATGCCGCTGATGACCGTAGAAGCCATGAAGATGGAAACAACGGTGGTGTCGAAGGTTGATGGAACGGTAGATAAACTATATGTCACAGCTGGCGAACGAGTAAATAATTCTGACTTATTGGTTTCTTTTGTTATATAAAAAAGGAAGTGTTTCTATGGCATTAGATATTTAAACCACCTATAGCCCCGCTTAGCGGGGCTATAAAACTGTGAGCATATATTTTTCGAGGGGATATGCAATTATTTGAGTATCCCTAATAAGAAAAAAGTAATATTCTGATAAGACTGTGTTAAGGTTGGTGTGATACGATAGATAGTAGATTTGGAGGGGATCAGCACATGAATGTATTAGAGACAGTGAATCTGCAAAAAGAATATGCAGGACACATTGTGATAAATAATGTAAGTATGCATGTCAGCCAAGGTGAAATATATGGGCTTATTGGAAGAAACGGCGCAGGAAAAACGACACTAATGAAGATGATATTGGGCCTAACTGACATTACATCAGGGCAGGTAAAGCTTTGGGGAGTTGAGTTGATTCAAGGGAATAGGAAAACGTACTCACGTATAGGGTCGCATCTTGATGTACAGGGGTTTTATCCTGAGCTTTCTGCTTACGAAAACCTGAAAGTATTTTCGAGCATTAGGGGTATTACTAAGAAAAAGGCAGTTGAAAGTGCGCTAGAAAAGGTAGGCTTGTTAAGCGAACAAAATAAAAAGTATAAGAAGTTTTCGCTGGGAATGAAGAAAAGGCTGGGATTAGCCAATGCCATTGTTCATGAACCCGAATTTCTGATACTTGATGAGCCTACTAACGGGTTGGATCCAATTGGAATCTCAGAGTTTAGAGAATACCTTGTGAAGATAAGTAAGGAAAACAGTATCTCAATTATGCTTTCCAGTCATATGCTTACTGAGGTATCTTTAATGGCTGACCGAATTGGGATACTCGGGCAGGGGAAGTTAATAGTTGAGAAGACGATTAATGAAATAAGAGCGATTAACCGGAAAGCTTTGAAGATATCAGTAACAAATGTTGAAAAAGCCAGCAGTATGTTGGAAAGTATCTGGGGGATTAACGACTATGAAGTTCTTAGTGATACGTATATTCGGGTCTTTGACTTAAACCTAGACCGTGTATCGTTTGCTCAGAAGTTAGCTGAAAATGGCGTTGGTATTTTAGAGATATCTATGGAAAAAGATGATCTGGAAAATTACTTTAAGAGTCTAGTACAAAAATCTAGTGTATAAAGGGAGGGATGAGATTGGGAAACTATTTTTATGCAGAATTAATCAAAGAAAAAAGAGAAAAGCATCTATTTTTGAGTGTGATATGTGCTGCGATTATTTTGTTTGTTTATATTAGTGATTTAGATAGGATATCTAAGCAAGGAGGTATAGTTGATTTATATTTTAATAATGTGCTTATTCATTTCTTTGTAACATTGATTTTTGTAGCGATGTATGCAATTGTGATTATTTATGACGAGTTTAAAAACAATACGATCGAACAATTGTCAGTGATTCCCATTAGTCAAGGGGAATTTGTGTTGGCAAAATTTATATTCGTTGTCATATTTAGTATCGCAAGTATGATGATGATAACAGCATTAAGCACTGTGCTCATGGCAATTACGGGATATGTAATCAACTTAGGAGACATCTTGGTTTTAGTCATGTTGAATGTAGCGGATGGCATATTGTTGGCCTTGGTTGCATTTCCAATAATGCTTATTTCAATGTTGTGCAGAAGCCAGATATTAATTGCAATTGTGATTAATGCCGTATATATTTTCTCGTTTTTCATGATTAATAGCTTGCCTTTCGGACAAGATGTTACTGAAAAGATAGCAGCTTACTGCCATCCATTGGGAAATTATGCACTTATTCATAATTGGTTGATTTATAAAAACATTTCAACAGAGATCAGTATGTTATTACAGCCGAAACAAAGTTTCTGGTTAGCGCTAATAGGTATAGGAGTCTATGTATTGATTTCATATCAAGGTATAAAAGCGGTGCTCAAAAACAACAGAGGTAGATAATGCTTACTTTGCTTTTAAAGGGAATGTGATTGTAAAACGAGTGAATTCTGCCGGCATGCTGTTTAATGTTATGGTTCCGTTCAGCTTTCTGACAAGTTCTTTTACAATTGCAAGCCCTAATCCATTACATTTGGCTGTCCGAGAGTGGTCTATACAATATAGGCGATCGAAAACTATAGTCTGTTCAGCTTCCTTTATACCTATGCCATTATCCTCCAACTGAATGACTACATTGCTTTTAGATGGTGTTAAAGTAAACATCATGAAATTCGCTTGGCTATGATAAATAATGTTTTTGATTATATTATCTAGTATCCTTTCATAAGCGACTGGGTCAATATAACATAAAATAGGTGAATTAGGCACATTGATGTTATAATTAATATTATTATCTTCCAGTAATTCAATCCAATTACTTAATGTATGACGAGATAATTCAGTCAAGTCATATGTGGAAAAAGAAAGATACTCTTCGTTTGCATCCAACTTTGTCCATTGAAAAAGCATATCAATAAACTCTTTTAGTTGATGTGCTTTTTTCTCTACTGCTTGAATCGACATATATGTTTTTGCTGGCAGGCCCGAAGTTGGCAATAATTCTAAATATCCCAGCATTGCGGCCAAGGGGGTTCGTACATCATGAGATAGATTTATCATTAAATCTTTATATTTCTTTTCAGCGGATTTGTAGTTATTAATATCGTCCTGACATTTACTACACAGGTCGTTGATTAGAAAACATAGTTCTTTAGTTTCGTTATCTTTTGTAGCCAAAAGCTTACGGTTAAAATTACCATCGCATATTTCCTTTAAGGTTTCAGTTGCATATGCTATATTTTTTTTTAACAATATATATTTTGATAGTATTTTTATTAAAACAACTGTTGATATTAAGCCGGCAGCTGCAAGTAATGGAATTAACATATTAATCTCCATTCTGCGCGCCTTCGGGCGCGGCACAAATAGTGATGAAAGTATTTCAACTTCTACTCTTTGGATGTAAAATAGCTTGTAAGAAGCTACACTACAAAGCACGGGAGGAGGAGTTGTAAATTCTTTCTCGTTTTAGACAGCATATTAATCAGTGTAAGTTCTGCCTTTTCAAGCACAAATGAGTGGCTCTATAAGACCGCACACTAAGAATTGTTTTAACGCCTTGGTTAAATTGTGTGGCAGTTCAGTCAATGGCTTCTTATCTTTTTACGAAAGGAGTATGACAATGAAAGTTACTTACCAAACCTGAGTTCAAGCAATGGCTTCTCGAAAATGACTGCCATGATGTCTGTATGGAATCCACAGGTAAATACTGGGTTCCTGTTTTTAATCTTCTTGAAGATGAAATCAATGTCACCATTGCCAACCCCAAATGGGTTAAAGCTGTTAAAGGTGACAAGGACGACACCAAAGATTCTAAATGGATTGGAGATTTTGTTCCGTCTTGGACTCGTGAAAGGCAGCTATATTCCTTGTAAGAAAATCCGCATCCTACGGGAATATACAAGGTATCGCTATAAACTTGTTTCCTGCCGCTCAAGTGAATAGAATCGATATCAGAATGCACTTACGGTTTGCAATGTTGCATTAGATTCTGTTGTTACTGATATCTTTGGGAAGTCATCCACATCCATTATCGACGGCCTGCTTGAACAATCGGGTACGTCTATTAATCATGAAGAAATCGCTTCTAAACTTCTTAGGTCTCTCAAATCTAAAGAAGATGCGGTGATTGAATCCATCGAAGGATATCAGATGACTGATCCCCAAAAATATCGTATGCGCCTCGTCCGCGCACATATGGATTATATCACAGCTGAGATCAATGATGATTGCTCGAATGATTCTTACTGCCATTTACCAGATGCTGTCTACTGGTGAGGTCTGGAATCCGAGCGACCTTTACAAAATCGATATGCCTGCACCTCTCATTGAAAAACAAAAGGCAAAGGCTATCAAACAAGCCATGAAGCTTCTTCAAAAAGAAGGATTACTCCCTCCAGATGGACCATTGGCTTCTTTAATAGAATTCGCTTATTCTATATGATTCAAAAAGTTGCCTTTTTAGACAGCTTAGTGAAGTGTGCCCATTTTTGGCTGCCCTCTACTTTCTTTCACACTATACCTCTCTGTTGAAACGGTAGCCAATACCACGAATTGTATCGATATAAGAATTGGCGGGAGCACATATTTCTAGTTTCTTTCTGATTTTACAGATAATCGACATTAAGCTATTGTCATCATAAACATATTGGTCAAACCAGACGCTCTCGTATATTTGCTTTTTCGTTAATACTCTGCCCTTATTTTTAGCAAGCAAAAATAAAATGTCAAATTCTTTGCCGGTTAAGTAAACTTCAGTATCATTACATATAACAGTGCGTAAGTCGTAATTGATTTTAAGATTCTTAAATTCCATTGTCTTATACTTAGGTAAAGCTGTATAGGCAGAAGATAAATAACGACGAGTCAATGCATTAACTCGAGCCCCAAGTTCTGATAAACTGAAAGGTTTAGTCAGATAATCATCGGCGCCGAGTCTTAAGCCGACAACCTTATCTTCTAAGCTATCCTTGGCAGTCACCATAATAACAGGGATGGTGTGCTTAGAGCAGATATGAGCTAAAAGATTTAAACCGTTGCTATCGGGCAACATTATGTCTAATACAATCAAAGCTAAGTCTGATATCTTATCATTTATGATTGAATATGCGGATTGAGCAGTATAGGCCTCTAGAGGGAGATAACCTTCTTGGCTAACACACTGGGCCATTACATCACACAAATCAATATCATCATCAACAATCAAGACAGAGTTCATTAATTTATCCTCCATATCAAATTTAGAGCAGTCTCGGAAACTCGATAAAGCCCGATTATTCGCTCTTCTTTCTTGTTTCTCTTTTTTCTTTTCCTCCAAATTCCGGAAATAATTCTACTTATTTTCAAAAAACTATTGACATTGTTCCTGAATTGTGCGGCGCGTTTCTTTGGATTCCCTGGCAGAAACTCCGGCTCCTGGATACTGACCGAGCCATAGAGTTTCTATTGCCTTTTTACTCCTCTACTGGAAGGTCGATTCACCAGCCCCTTTAACGCTTTCTCGAATTGTCACAATTGCTTATTGAGTTTCCAAGACTACTCATTTAAGATACCTGCGGATTGCTACGTACCTTTTTATTTTGGTATCATATTATATCATACGGCAGACTACGTCTGCAACCTAACAAATCAACTAAAAAAATCAAAACCACTTACTCAATTTTAACAATGTAGTATAATAACTACTGAGAAATTCGGTGACTACTAGCTGTGAAGCGTTCTCATCCGTATAGAAAGGAGTGGTTTTGACGTGTCCATAATAGAACAAAACAAAAGAAAAATCAATGGGAAATTAGAAACTTTTGATCGGATGATTATAAATGGCTACATACTGCAGCTGTGTAATTTTAGGCAGTTTTTATATTGCCTTATCCAAAATAATGTCATGCTGAAGGATTTTGTTGAGTTTGCCCAAAAGCAGACGGGTTCCCTATGCAGCCATATCGAAAAGTATATTAAAGACAATGGGGTTGAACTAAAATAGTTAATTTTGGAAAAGATGATAAAAATGATGCCGCACGTAGAGAACTAGAACAGGATCCTGACAGGACAGGCCTCATATCCGCCTTTTCTGTGGTGGAAACCTGTAAGACCATGACCGTAAAACCAAACATGAAAAGCCAGATGCTGGAAGTTACTTCCCGCACCACGAAATGCAAGCATTACTACTTTTACTATAATGAGGAGGAGTTTGGGTGGATTTTCCTGAAAATTCAGACATGGTTCCCTTACAATATCCAAATATATATCAACGGACGTGAGTGCCTGTCCAGGTTGCTTTCCCAAAATGGTATCCCATATGAAATGTACAACAACTCATTTTCATACATAGAAGATTATAATAAGGCACAGGAGCTGGCAGACGGTATCTTGGACAAAAAAATATCAGATTCTTTTGACGGCATAGTCAAAAAAGTAAATAACCTGTTTCCTGGCATAGAAGATATATTCAGCCATTCCTACTATTGGCGCATTTATCAATGTGAGTTTGCAACCGATATTAATTTCAAGAGCCGTGAGGACCTAAGCATTTTTAATAAGACGCTGGTTGAAACTACATATTTCACCTTCAGCAGCCAGGACAATCATATCCGCCCCAAAAGAAATAAATGGAAGGAGGCATACCGGTTTTAACCTGTTGTCAAAAGAAACATCTGCCATACTAAGAGCAGCCGCTTACGGTGATTTTAATATAAATGGGTTTGATAATAAAAGCATTCGAGGCAGGGTTTATGAAGATAGCGACAACCCAAAGATAATTAATAAGACAACCCAGTTGTTTGCTAAGCTGTGGGCACATGGGATCATAAAAAAGTGCCACGGAAGAACCGGTAATATCATAGCCCGCAATGCAAAGTGTAGCTGAGTGATAAATCATTTATTAAAAGTATATAAACTCCATAGGCTTGACATTGACTTTGTGATAAGATATAAATGTATAATAAGAAATGTTAAGGTGAGAGTGTCGATGAAAAAGCTGTTATTTATTATTAATACTAAAGCAGGAAAACACCAAATTAAGCCAATTATGTGTGACATTATCGATTTATATGTATCCGCCGGATATAAAGTGACAGTCCACACCACCCAGGCAAGGGGTGATGCAGAAGAAGTGGCAAGAACAAGAGGTGGCGGTTATCATATGGTTGTATGCAGCGGTGGAGATGGAACTGTAGCTGAGGTGGTCAATGGGCTGCTTCATTTGGATGAAGCTCCGCTTTTGGGATATTTACCTGCCGGTACGACAAATGATTACGCCAGAAGCTTAGGAATTCCCACGAAGCTTATTGAGGCGGCTTTCAATACCGTAGAAGGCTTTGCTTATGCATGCGATATTGGTAGTTTTAATGGACATTACTTTGTTTACGTTGCTGCGTTTGGGCTGTTTACTGACGTGTCACATCAGACGCCTCAGGAGGCAAAGAATATGATCGGGCATCTGGCCTATATATTAGAAGGGATTAAGAGCCTGACAAGTGTTAAAAGCTACCATCTCAAAGTTCAATATGATGATAATATAGTTGAGGACGATTTCATTTATGGCATGATTACCAATTCAATTTCCGTTGGCGGCTTTAAGATGTTTACCGGAAAGGATATGCTCTTAGACGATGGCCTGTTTGAAATGCTCCTAATCAGAATGCCGCAGAATTTGATGGATCTGCAGGCTATTATTGGAGCGCTTCTGCTCCAAAAGGTCGAAGAAAAATATATGCTATTTACCAAGACAAAAGAAGTCACAATTACTTGTGAGGATAGTTTGCCGTGGACACTTGACGGTGAAGATGGCGGGGAGCATAAGAGCGCACATATCCTCAATCATCAGAAAGCAATTAATATCATTCGCCCGATTGGATTTATGAGTGACGAGGATCTGCTCGAATAACCGTGGATCTCATTGAAACGATATAAAGTATAATAAAAGCTCAGTGAATAATCGAGTTGGGCCTTTATTATTTTTTATATTTGATCAAACAAACTTGTTTTTTTTGGAAATAATGGTATAATATTCTGAGTATTTGCATTGTATTTTTAACTAGAAAGGAAAAAGAAGGCATGATAAAACTATTTAAATACTTGAAAAAGTATTCCTTACAGATATTGGTTATTTTTGGGCTGTTGATTCTCCAAGCCTTCTGCGATTTGTCACTGCCGGGGTACACCTCAGATATTGTCAATACCGGTATCCAGAAGAGTGGTCTTACCAGCTTTCTGCCGGAAGCAATCAGAGAAAGCGAGTTTCATAAGATGCTGCTGTTTGTGGGTGATGAAGAAAAGGATACACTATTAGATGCATACACACTTGTCCATTCTAAAGAGGATATTCCTGATAATGCCAGATTGATCAATGAATCAATCATTGAAAAATCCAGCGAGGGCATCTATGTGCTGAATGATACTGGAAACAGGGAAGAGCTGAAAGATATCATAATTGTTCCCATGATGATGATCTACAGCATGAGCAATAACATGTTTCCAGAGGAGCAGTCGGGAGTAGTGACTGATGAAATAAGGTCAGCAATAACAGATATACCTGAAAGCATCAAAGAACAGATGGGCTTTGCGTATATTCTGGCTGAATATGAGGCCATCGGCATTAATGTGGATTCGATCCAGACCAGATACATTTTAACAGCGGGTGCAAAGATGATAGCTCTGGCTTTGTTAGCGGCGATCGTGTCCATTTCAGTAGCCTTTATGGCTTCTAAAATAGCTGCCAGCTTGAGCAGAGAATTACGAAGCCGGGTGTTTCATAAGGTAATGGCTTTTTCCAATGCGGAGTATAATCAGTTTTCAACCGCATCCTTAATTACCCGTAGTACGAATGATGTTCAACAGGTACAAATGCTGACCGTCATGCTGCTTAGGATGCTTCTTTATTCTCCTGTTTTGGCAATTGGCGGGATCATTAACGTACTTAACACCAATGTCGATATGGTATGGGTATTAGCTGTTGGAGTCGGTGCTATTTTAGCAGTGGTGCTGGTTTTGTTTTCAACAGTGATGCCTAAATTCAGACTGATGCAGAAGCTGGTTGATAGAATCAATTTGGTCACTAGGGAAATACTTGCCGGGCTGCCTGTCATCAGAGCCTTTAGTACAGAAAATCACGAGAAGAAGAGATTTGATGATGCCAATACGGTTTTAAAACGGAATCAATTATTTGTTAATAGAGTCATGTCTTGTATGATGCCATTAATGATGCTGATCATGAATCTGATTACAGTTCTGATTGTGTGGGTCGGGGCGGATTATATCAATACCGGAACGATGCAGGTAGGAGATTTATTGGCATTTATACAATATGCAATGATGATTATCATGTCCTTCTTAATGATTTCGATTGTCTCTGTTATGCTTCCAAGGGCCTCAGTATCGGCTGGTCGGATAGATGAAATTTTGACAACCAAGCTGAGCATTAATGATATTTCGAATCCTGAGAAATTTCTAGCGGATAAAAAAGGTTTTGTCGAATTTAAACATGTATCGTTTAAATATCCGGGAGCAGAAGAAGCTGTATTGAGTGATATTAATTTTGTTGCAAAGCCAGGTGAGACAACAGCGGTTATCGGAAGCACCGGCAGCGGTAAATCGACACTGGTCAATTTGATTCCCCGCTTCTTTGATATTACAGAAGGAAGCATATTAGTTGACGGTCGAGATATAAGGGATGTTTCAAGTAAAGAATTGCGGGATCGTATTGGCTATGTGCCGCAAAAGGGGATGTTATTTTCGGGAACGATCGAAAGCAATATTAAGTATAGTGATGAGAACATAAGCAAGGAAGCGATGGAGCGGGCTGCCAGGATTGCCCAGGCGAATCTCTTTATTATGGAAAAGCCGGATCAATATGAGAGCGAGATTGCCCAAGGCGGCGACAATGTATCTGGCGGTCAGAAGCAGCGGTTGTCGATTGCAAGGGCAATTGCCAAGAATCCAGAAATCTATATTTTCGACGATAGTTTTTCAGCCCTGGACTATAAGACTGATATAACGCTAAGAAAGGCTCTGAAAGAGGAAACGGCTGACAGTACAGTGATTATTGTGGCACAAAGGGTAAGCACCATTTTATATGCGGAGCAAATTGTCGTATTAGATGATGGTGCGGTCGCCGGCATAGGAACCCATGAAGAATTACTGAAAACCTGCGATGTTTATTATCAAATTGCATCCAGCCAGCTTTCGGAAGAAGAGCTTGGGACTAAAAAGGAGGGCCTGTAATGAGCAGAGAAAGTAGAAGACCGATGAGAGGAAGAGGACCCATGGGTCATGGAGCCGGGATGGGCAATGGCGAGAAAGCCAAGAATTTCAAAGGTACAGCTGGTAAGCTTCTGGTTTATATGTCCAGATATAAAATTGCATTTGCAATTATAGTGATTTGCTCAATAGCCAGTACGATTTTTTCCATCGTAGGTCCCACCATTTTAGGGAATGCAACAACGGAGATTTTCAACGGATTAATCAGTAAAGTGTCAGGTGGAAGCGGGATAGATTTTACGGCCATCGCTCAGATATTGCTGACATTAATTGTGCTATATAGTGTGAGTGCCTTATTCTCATTTGTTCAAGGCATAATGATGACTCAAATATCTCAGCAGACGACTTATCGTATGCGTAAAGATGTTACCGATAAGTTTCATAGAATGCCGATGAACTTTTTCGATACAAAAAGCCATGGTGAAATATTATCTATTGTGACCAATGATATTGATACGTTGAGTCAAAGCTTAAATCAGAGTGTCACACAATTGATAACCTCTGTTGCAACGATTATCGGCGTACTTATTATGATGTTAAGAATAAGCATTTCGATGACCATCGTTACATTGCTAATCATGCCGATATCAGTGCTTTTGATTGCCTTTATCATCAAACGTTCTCAAAAGTATTTCCGGGATCAGCAAGCGTATCTGGGAAATGTCAATGGGCAGGTTGAGGAGGTATATGGCGGACACACAATAGTTAAAGCATTTAATAAGGAAGATGATGTAACAAGAGAATTTGATAAAATTAATGATAAGCTCTATCATTCAGCGTGGAAGTCCCAATTCTTTTCAGGCCTCATGCAGCCGATTATGCAATTTGTAGGGAACTTAGGCTATGTTTTAGTAGCGATCATGGGCGGCTATTATGCAGCGAGGCAGATCATTGAGGTCGGTCAGATTCAGTCCTTTATTCAGTATGTCAGAAACTTCACCCAGCCGATCAGCCAGTTGACTCAGGTGGCCAACATGCTTCAACAGACAGCGGCGGCATCTGAGAGAGTTTTTGAATTTCTTGAGCAGCCAGAGGAGGATCAGTTTGTCGAGAATCCAGTGTCAATTGAAGGTTTAGAAGGCAGAGTGGAATTTGATCATGTTAAGTTTGGATATAAACCAGATCAAATAATTATTAATGATTTCACCGCTAGAGTTAAGCCTGGACAAAAGGTGGCCATCGTCGGTCCGACAGGTGCGGGGAAAACAACCATGGTCAAGCTGCTGATGCGTTTTTATGATGTTAATGCCGGAGCTATTTTACTTGACGGGCATAATATTAAGGATTTTAACCGAAGTGAGCTACGGCAGATGTTTGGAATGGTTCTGCAAGATACCTGGTTATTTAATGGTTCGATTGAAGATAACATAAGATATGGAAAATTAGAGGCGACCGGCAAAGAGGTGGTAGAGGCGGCTAAAGCTGCATATGTACATCGATTCGTAAAAACATTGCCTGATGGATATCAGATGATTCTTGATGAAGAAACCTCTAATATCTCCCAGGGTCAAAAGCAGCTGTTAACCATTGCCAGGGCAATATTGGCAGATCCTAAAGTATTGATTCTTGATGAAGCTACCAGCTCCGTCGATACACGTACGGAAATACGTATACAAAAAGCCATGGATAATCTGATGGCAGGGCGAACCAGCTTTGTTATTGCCCATCGTCTTTCTACGATTAAAGATGCCGATCTGATATTAGTTATGAGAGATGGGGATATTATTGAGCAGGGCAATCATGAAGAACTGCTTGCCAAAGGCGGATTCTATGCCGAGCTGTACAATTCACAGTTTGATAAAAGTGCATAAGCGTCTTTACGGATGGCGGGGGAAATGCTATAATTACTGTTATGAAGCATTTAGGGGGCGGGGAACAGAGTGTACACGTATACATGGTATCAATGGATGTCTTTTTTCTTTATTTATTGTTTTATTGGTTGGTGTTTTGAATCAACCTATGTTTCAATTAAAAAGAAGCATTTTGTAAATAGAGGCTTTTTGTCTTTGCCGATGTTGCCAATATACGGTTTTGGTGCGATCATCTTATTATTAGTTTCTATTCCGGTGGAAAATAATTACTTATTAATGTTTGTTTTAGGGATGGCGGTGGCAACGTTGTTGGAATATGTAACAGGCGCTGTGATGGAAGCACTGTTTAAAGTAAAGTACTGGGATTATAGCAGCCAAAAGTATAATTATAAGGGATATATTTGTCTCTCCTCATCGATTACCTGGGGGGCATTTTCGATTGTTTTAACAAAAGTAATCCATCGGTCTATTGAAAACGTTGTTCTTACGATGGATCAGAATATTAATATCATTATTACAATCGTTGTTTTGATTATTTTTGCATCTAATGTAGTCGTAGCGGTTCGTGCAGCGTGGGATATCCGTGTAGTGATCGAGAAGATGACCTTACTTAAGAAGGAGCTCGTGGAGATAGAGGAGTACTTAAGGCAAGTAGGTCAAGACGGCAAGCAAAAGATCGAGGAGTTTAAGGATAATATTAAGGAGCAAGGCTTCATCAAACGAATCGGTGAATTAAAGGAAGAATATATCAGGATATCCGATAGAATAGATTTTCGTAAGTCATCATTAATTAAAGGGAATCCTAGTGCGTCTTCAAGGCATTTCAGGGAAGCCTTTGAGGATTTAAAAAAGAAGTTTAGAAGGTAGTTAGGTGGCGAGGAGCATGACAGAGAAGGAAGAGCAGTATTTAGAGCAGGAATTGAGTGAATTATTATCATTGGATTCTATTCAGATCATGAATAAATTTGTTCAGCATGGGCATGTGAGCTGTCTGACGCATTGTACATCTGTTGCTGTTTATAGCTATATATTTACTTGTAAGCTTGGGCTAAAGGTTAATCGAAGAGCATTAATCCGCGGTGCATTGCTTCATGATTATTTTTTATATGACTGGCATGATAAGGATAGGGGCTTTAGATGGCATGGCTTCAAGCATCCTAACCTTGCACTTTGTAATGCCAGGAAGGCGTTTGAATTATCTTTTAAAGAAGCTGATATCATTAAAAAGCATATGTGGCCGATGACAATAATTCCGCCTGTATGTAAAGAGTCATTCATTGTGTGCCTCATTGATAAATACTGTTCTACAAGAGAAGTGATTAGTGGAATTAAATGTAAACTGCTAGGGGCGGGCGTCTAATGACGCCTGCCTCTAGCATTAGCCGACAATGATCTTTATGACACGGTGTTTGCAGGTGAGTGCCAGTTGTTTTTCAAATCCATAGGTTTCGCCATCTGTATGGATTGTCAGAACTGTTTTAGTTTGTATAACTGCCTTCTTGCCTTGATAGATATCGACGCCTTTAAACCGAACATGTCTTCCGGAGAACGCCAGAGGCAGCAGGCATAGGATCTTTAATCTGGAGATATTACTGATGACACATATATCTAAAAGACCATCCGCAGGATCGGCTTTTGGAGCAAAAGCGAATCCGCCGCCTTCATAACGGTGAATATGAGTAGATATAAAGACCATCTTTTTAACCTGAATAGGCTTGTCGCCATCAATTGATAGCAATGCGTTTGTTTTCTTAAGCTTAATGAGCTGTCTAAGTGCAATGAAGACATATATTAGCTTACCAAGCTTGACCTTATTTAGCCTGGCCTTCCATGGAGAGGAGAGCGCCTCATTGGTGATCGAAGCATCAAAGCCAATGCCACAGCTTACGCTAAAGCGCCGTGGCTCTCGTCCCGGACTCACAACTTCTCCCCAGTCAAGAATCTTAAAAGCTGAAGGGTTTAAAATTGCCTCCAAATTCTTTGCGGGATTCTTCGTGATTCTTAAGCTTCTGGCAAAATCATTGCTAGAGCCGGTTGGAATATAGCCCAAAGTGACATACTCAGATTGTCTGATGCCATTAATGACCTCGTTAAGAGTGCCGTCACCACCTAGAACCACAAGCGTTATTTCTGAAGAGATATCGTTGGTAATGAAGGATACGTATTCAGTGGCGTGATTTTTATATTGAGTAAAAAATACATCGTATATTTTTAAATTTTGTTTAATAATAGGCAACAGCCGTTCCCAAATCTTTCTTCCTTGACCGGAGCGCGATTCGGGATTAATGATAAAATAATGCATCATATAATCTCCATATCTTTAGAATAATTGTTACTTTTAGTATAACAAATTTATTCCAGGCTTACAAGTATTGTATTAATGTGCAAATCAATAACTAAACAGGCATCCCCAATCATTTAACTGGTTGGAGATGCCTATTTTACAACTTAGTATCCAGTTTTGCGCCACAGCGACCTTATCTAGTGGATATCTTTTTTCACGGCTACTTTTCAATATAAGCTAAGATACCGCCATCCACATATAAACTCACGGCCTAATTCACTCATCATCGAGCAAATGTTGACGATTTTCCCGCCGCCCTTTTTAATCATTGAGGGAATGACTGCTTTAGCGACAATAAAGGGAGCGTTCAAATCAACGTCAATGACCTGCCTAAACGCTTCGGCGCTCATGTCGCACATCGGGATGCGTTTGATAATACCAGCATTATTGACCAAAATATCAATGATACCAACGGTTTTCTCGATTTGCGCCACCGTTTCATTAACCTTGTCTTCGTCAGTGACATCGCATACATAGCCATAAGCCTGAATGCCGGCATCCTTATATGCCTTATGGCCTTTTTTCTACATCATTTTTTGAGATTGCATTAAAGCATACGGTTGCCCCGGCATCTGCATAAGCTTTGGCAATCGCAAACCCGATGCCATGGATTGCTCCGGTTATTAATGCAACCTTGCCCGCTAAAGTAAATTGATTTTTCATTGCTTGGTCTCCTTTCTTTATTCCTACATTAATGCTTGGTTATCAATACTGTCCATATCGTCATAAGCCTGATTCTCGCCAATCATGCCCCAGATAAAGGTATAGGCTCTGGAGCCGCAGCCGGAGTGGATAGACCAGCTTGGCGAAATAACGGCCTCTTCATTTCTCATGACAATATGTAACAAAACAATTTGCTTTTACACATTTATATAATGATGAAAAAACGATGAATGTTCACATTCATGACTGCTACGAGATTTATTATTCAATTTCCGGGGGAAAGCAGTTTTTGATTGATCATCACTTTTATGACGTTAAAGATGGCGATATTTTTAGAGCTGATGGTATTTCTCAATAAAGGTTACCATAAAGGCAAACGGCAGAATATTGAAGAAGAGGCGATCAGCTATCATGCCCCGGTAGACGAAATTCTGTCATATATCAATCAGAATATTGCAAGCAATCTTTCGATTGAAGCTTTGGCTTCTCATTTCTACCTAAGCAGTTCCTATTTATGCCGTATTTTTAAATCTACAACAGGGACGACTATTAATAAGTATATTATAGCAAAACGGATCACGATGTCGAAAACCCTATTGAGTCAAGGATATACGGTGAATGCGGTCTGTGAAAAATGCGGCTTTAACGATTACAGCAATTATTTGAAAGCCTTTACTAAGGCCGTGGGCATATCACCGAAGAAATATGCCCGATTTAACACTTGATCGCCTTTGTGAAGGGGGATTTTTCAGAAAACTTCTGTTGACAAATAAATAGTTTCAGCGTATTATATGTTCAAGCTATAGGTATGATTTTTGCATTGATATAGCTGTATCTACCGCAATAATATGAAAGATTGTGGAAGTTATTCGAATGGAGGAAGGTCAATGAAAAAGATATTGAGTGGAATTTTACTTTTGTCAATGGTAATGTCATTAGTTGCCTGTGGTGGTGGCAATAACGAAACAACTGCCCCAACCGAAAGTAAAGCTGCAGATGAAACGACTAAAGATGAAAGCACTAGTGAGGAAGGACAAGGAGATGGCGCTACAGAAACCTTTGTTATAGGAGGGCTTGGTCCCCTTACAGGGCCGGCAGCATCCTATGGAACATCAGTTAAGCAAGGAATGCAGATTGCCATTGATGAAATCAACGCCGCAGGCGGTGTAACAGTTGGCGGAACCACTTATAAATTCGAGATGAATTTTGCGGATGATGAAGCGAGCACAGATGTCGCCATTACAGCGTATAACAAATTGTTCGATGATGGCATCAATGCATTGGTTGGTGCTGTAACCACAGATGCGCAACTGTCAATTATGGAACAGACGTATGAAGATGGTATTTTCCAGATTACGCCTTCAGCTTCAGGTGCAGATTGCGTCAAGTTTGATAATGCTTTCAGACTTTGCTTTACCGATCCGCTGCAAGGTGAGACAATGGCTGATTACATCTTTAATGAATTAGGAATATCAAAGGTTGCGGTAATGTACAATAACTCTGATACTTATAGTACGGGGATTAAGGATGCGTTTGAACCGAAGTTGGCCGAATATGGCGGAGAGGTTGTAGTCAGTGAAGCTTTTGCTGCAAATGATGTGGATTTCTCTACACAGCTATCGAAGATCAAGAGCAGCGGCGCTGAAGCTATCTTTGTACCTTCATATTATCAGGAAGCTTCCAATATTACAAAGCAGGCTTTTGAAATGGAATTAGGACTTCCTTTCTTTGGAAGTGACGGTTGGGATGGCATCTTAGCGACAGTAGCTAACCCGGAATATGTTGAAGGCGCTGTATTCTTAAGCCCATTCTTGGCATCTGATCCTTCGGTTGCAGACTTTGTTGCTGCTTACGAGGAAGCTTTTGGTTCAATCCCCGATCAGTTTGCAGCAGATGGATATGACTGTGTTTATGTGATCAAGGCGGCTATTGAAAAAGCAGGAAGCATCGAGTCGGCAGCCATGATTGCTGCTATGACTGAGATTGAAGTTGAAGGAATGACCGGAACAATATCCTTCGGTCCCGATGGCGAGCCTAATAAGAGCGCTAAATTTGTAGTTATCCAAGGTGGAGAGTACACTGCGAAATAGTCTGATAATCATACCTTCATTGTTAATTAAGGTAAGCATCATAGTTGAGAAAGGAGACATAGGTCTCCTTTTTCTGTTATATGCCGATAAAGTCAAACTGTGGCAAATATTAGGGAATTTTGATTATGGTCTTGCAAGTTGGTTCGATTATATATTACAATAAGATAATAAATGCCAAGATTGATTTCGATGGTTGTAAATGACATATGAAGAGGTGGAAAAATGAGTTTAATAACCAACATTTTAGAGCAGTTAATTAACGGGCTTAGAACCGGAAGTATTTATGCTCTGATTGCTTTGGGTTACACGATGGTCTATGGTATTGCCAAGATGATCAATTTTGCCCATGGTGATATTATTATGGTAGGAGCCTATGCCCTATATGTGTTTATAGGCATTTTAAAGCTACCGATTATTGCTGCGATTATCCTTACTGCGGTGTTCTGTGCAGTGCTCGGAATGACGATTGAGAAGATTGCATATAAGCCGCTTAGAAAGGCACCGCCTCTGGCCGTACTGATTACTGCGATTGGTATGAGTTATTTTTTACAAAGCGCTGCTTTATTGTTGTTTAAGGCTACCCCGATTCCTTTTGGGAATGTCATCAATGTGCCTTCAGTGCGATTGGGGAACATAACCATCTCTGGTATTACAATTGTGATTTTAGTAGTAACTACAATAGCAATGATTGTTTTGACTCTATTTATCAATAAAACAAAAGCAGGAAGTGCCATGCGTGCGGTTTCGGAGGATAAAGACGCTGCCGAGCTGATGGGAATTAATGTCAATGGAACTATTTCACTAACTTTTGCCATTGGTTCAGGTCTGGCGGCCGTTGCCGGAATCCTATATATTTGCCAGTACCCGGCGCTGACTCCGACATTGGGTGCGCTGCCTGGAATTAAAGCTTTTGTTGCAGCAGTTTTAGGAGGCATTGGCAGTGTTCCGGGAGCCATGCTTGGAGGAATTATTTTGGGCATTATTGAAAGTGTTTCTAAGGCCTATATATCGACAAAGTTATCAGATGCCATTGTATTTAGTGTCCTTGTTCTCGTGCTATTAGTCAGACCCACAGGTCTGCTTGGTAAGAAGAGAACAGAGAAAGTGTAGGTGGCATAATGAAAAAGGTGAGAATAAACAATTCTGTTTTGAATATTATTTTTATTGCTGTGTCATATACGGCGGTTTCAATCATTGTCAATTCAGGCATATTAAGCAGGCAGATGACATCCTTAATTATACCGATCGGCGTGAATATTATGCTTGCTGTATCCTTGAACCTTCTGACCGGCTTTCTGGGTGAATTAACACTGGGGCATGCGGGTTTTATGTCTCTTGGCGCATATACCGGCGCATTAATCACCGTGAATTCGGATTTACCGGAGATAATTGGATTACCTTTGGCGCTCATTGCCGGAGGGGTGGTCGCTGCTTTTTTTGGATTGCTTATCGGGGTTCCGGTATTAAGGCTTAAAGGTGATTATCTTGCGATTGTAACCCTTGGGTTTGGTGAAATTATCAAATCGGTATTAACGGCAGTTGAGTTTACAGGAGGGGCAAAAGGATTGTCCGGAGTTCCTAAGTATACGACCTATAAGAACTTCACAATCGTTTTTATATTTATAGTACTAACCATATTGCTCATTAGGAATCTGGTTAATTCAAGACATGGGCGGGCAATATGCTCGGTTCGGGATAATTATATCGCATCGGAAGCGGTGGGCATTAACATTAGCAAGTATAAAATCATGGCGTTTGTTATTTCGGCATTTTTTGCAGGTCTGGCAGGTGTTTTCTACGCCCATAACATCGGCATTTTAAAACCGGATAATTTTGATTATAATAAATCTATTGAAATCCTGGTTATTGTGGTGCTCGGAGGGATGGGGAATATCAAGGGCTCTGTTATAGCAGCCATAGTATTGACGTTGTTGCCTGAATTACTTCGTGATGCAGATAATTTTCGGATGCTATTTTACGCAATTGTGCTCATTGCCATGATGCTATTTAATAACTCCGGATTAAAGGAACGTATGACAGCTTGGTATAAATCAAAAAAACAAGTAAAAACAGTTACAGGAGGGGAATAAACATGACTTTATTAGAAGTGAAAAATTTAGGAATCTCCTTCGGAGGACTCAGGGCTGTTGATGATTTTAGTATTTCGGTTAAACAGGGGCAGCTTTATGGTCTGATTGGACCTAACGGAGCAGGGAAAACAACGGTATTTAACTTGCTGACAGGGGTATATAGACCGACAGACGGTATCATCAAGCTGGATGGTAATAGTATTATTGGGAAAACGCCGGATGAAATCTGTCAGGTTGGAATTGCCAGGACATTTCAAAACATTCGTTTGTTTAAAAAACTGTCGGTGCTTGATAATGTTAAGGTGGCATTGCATAATCAAGTCAAGTATTCATTATTAGAAAGCATGCTGCATTTGCCGTCATATTCTAAAAAAGAAAAGGATATGGATATGAGGGCTGTGGAGATTTTGCATGTCTTTGATTTAGATGGCCAGGCCAGACTGTTGGCATCGAACCTCCCTTACGGGAAGCAGCGGAAATTAGAGATTGCCAGAGCTTTGGCAACAAATCCTAAGCTTTTGCTTTTAGATGAGCCGGCAGCAGGAATGAATCCTAATGAGACCAGTGAATTGATGGAAACGATTCGCCTTATAAGGAATCAATTTGATGTCACGATATTGCTTATTGAACATGATATGAAATTAGTAGCAGGTATATGTGAATATTTGACGGTGCTTAATTTTGGAACAGAGCTACTAACCGGTGAGCCGGAGGTTGTTTTAAATGACCCCAAGGTTATTACTGCATACTTAGGAGAATAGGGGGGTTATGATGGCAATGCTAAAAGTATCGGACTTACAGGTTTATTATGGCGTGATTCAGGCTGTCAAAGGAATTTCCTTTGAGGTTGACAAGGGAGAAGTTATTGCGCTAATTGGTGCTAATGGTGCGGGAAAGACCACGATTCTCCATACCATCACCGGTCTGATCCAAGCTAAGTCCGGTAAGATTAAATTTGAAGGTAGAGATATCACAAAATTGCCTGGCCATAAAATTGTGGAGCTGGGTATGGCTCATGTGCCTGAAGGGCGTCGGGTTTTCTCTGAATTGACCGTATTGGAGAATCTCAATTTGGGTGCATACATCAGAAAAGACAAGGATGCGGTTAGAAAAAGCCTTGAAATGGTTTACAAAAGCTTCCCAAGACTTGAAGAGAGAAAAAGCCAGCTGGCAGGTACCCTAAGCGGTGGTGAACAGCAGATGCTTGCGATGGGGCGCGCATTAATGTCTAAACCAGAGATTATTTTAATGGATGAGCCGTCGATGGGGCTTTCACCCATTTTTGTTAATGAGATTTTTAAAATAATTAAAGAAATTAGTGATAGCGGAACTACTGTGTTATTGGTGGAGCAAAATGCCAGAAAGGCATTATCTATTGCAGACAGGGCATATGTGCTGGAAACCGGGACGATAGCACTTACAGGGGCTGCGAAAGATTTGCTTAATGATGATTCAGTTAAAAAAGCATATTTAGGAGAATAGGAGAGGAGATATTGTGGATAATGTAATTATTACAATTGCCAGGCAGTATGGCAGCGGTGGCAAGACCATCGGAGAGATGCTGGCGAAGGATTTGGGGATTCATTTTTACAATAGGGAGATATTGAGAATAGCATCTGATGACAGTGGCATTAATGAACGATTATTTGCACAGGTGGATGAACGAGTTAAGAACAGCTTGCTTTTTTCGGTGGTTAAGAATGTCTATGCCGGAGAATTAATACCTCCGGATAGCGATGAATTTGCTTCGAGCGATAATCTGTTTAACTATCAGGCAAAAGTTATTAAGGAATTGGCAGAACAGGAATCCTGTGTTGTCATCGGCCGCTGTGGAGATTTTGTCTTAAAAGATCATCCCAGATTGATCAGTGTGTTTATCCATGCGCCTTTTGACTATTGTATTGAGCGGGCGTTGGAGCGGTCGGCCTTAAGCCGTAAGGAGATGGAAAAACATATCGCCAGAGTAGATAAGCAAAGAGGGAGCTACTATAAGTATCATACCGGTCAAAACTGGTCTGATGCGAGGAATTATGATTTGTGCTTAGACAGCAGCAAGCTAGGCTTTGAAGGTTGTGTCGAAGCAATAAAAAGTTACAAGGCTATTCGATTTGAGAAAAGCGAGTGATTGATCATGAATAAATATTGAAAGGAAATGGTTGATGTTAGATTCATTTTCGAGAACCGAACTGCTGTTGGGAAGCTTAGCTATGGACAAGCTTCAAAACGCCCACGTAGCAATATTCGGTATTGGTGGTGTGGGCGGTTATTCTGTTGAAGCACTAGCACGAAGCGGTATAGGTTATTTTGATCTAATTGATGATGACAAAGTCTGCCAGACTAATATTAATAGACAGATCATTGCGACAAGGAAGACTATTGGACAGTATAAAACAGAGATAATGAAACAGCGTATTTTGGAGATCAATCCAGATGCCAAGGTTCATGTCCACCAATGTTTTTTTCTGCCTGATACAAAGGATTTATTTGATTTTGGCAACTATACTTATGTCATAGATGCTGTGGATACTGTCACGGCGAAGATTCAACTTGTTATTCAAGCTCAAGTGGCAAAGGTTCCTATTATTAGCTGCATGGGCGCTGGAAACAAGCTGGATCCAACCAGATTTGAAGTGGCTGATATTTATGAAACTTCAGTCTGCCCACTGGCTAAAGTGATGCGTAAGGAATTAAGGAAAAGAGGCGTAGAACATTTAAAGGTGGTGTATTCAAAAGAGACGCCAATAGAGCCTAGAGGAGATATGCCAACATCTAATATAGAAGGCTGTGCATGTCCCCCGAGCGGTGAGTTAAAGAGTGTTAACAGGAGAGCGATACCGGGAAGTGTATCCTTCGTTCCTGCGGTTGCGGGTCTGATTATGGCAGGGGAGGTGATTAAAGAAATTATTGGAAGAACCTGATGACAAAAGAGAATAAAGGAGGATTTAATGAATTGGAAGAGAATATTGGAAAGAAATTATAAGGATGTAAGTGACATTAGTCAGCTACTGAACTTAACTGAGGGTGAACAGCAGCAATTCGGAGCGATTTTAGAAAGATACCCGATGTCTATACCGGATTATTATATATCTTTAATTAATTTTGAAGATCCTAAAGATCCAATTCGCAAGATGTGTATACCATCTATATCCGAAACAGATATGGGCGGTAAGCTTGATACCAGTGGCGAACGTGAAAATACCGTGATAGCTGGAATGCAGCATAAATATAAGGAAACCCTGTTGATTCTTTCGACTCATCAGTGTGCGATGTACTGCCGGCATTGTTTTAGAAAAAGATTGGTAGGATATACAGACGAGGAGGTTGGAGAATATTACGATCAGATGGTTGAATATGCCAAAGAACATAAAGAGGTATCCAATGTACTGATTTCAGGTGGCGACGCATTTTTAAACAGTAATGAGCGTATTGAAGAGATGCTGGAGAAATTCACACTGATCGAGCATTTGGTTGCCATCCGCTTTGGAACAAGAATACCTGTTGTCTTTCCGATGAGAATTACTGAAGATAAGGAACTGCTGGATATTTTGAGCCGGTATAATGAAAGAAAGCAGATTTATGTGGTCACACAATTTAATCACCCGAGAGAATTGACAAGAGAAGCCATAGAAGCTGTTCGATGCCTTCAAAAACTGGGGATACAAGTGAAAAATCAAATTGTATTATTAAAAGACGTCAATGACACCAAAGAGGTTTTGAGTAATTTGCTAAGAGGACTTATAGCTAATGGGATCGCTCCTTATTACATATTCCAGTGCAGACCGGTTCAGGGGGTCAAGAATGCTTTTCAAGTACCGCTAAAAAAGGGGTATGGCATTGTTGAAGCAGCCAAAAGTTTGCAAAATGGTTTAGGAAAATCTTTTAAATATTGTATGTCACATGAAACTGGTAAAATTGAAATTGTCGGGCTGTTAAATGATGAACAGATGCTCTTTAAATATAATCAGGCAAAGAATGAAGCTGATCAAGGCAGAATATTTGTGCAGAACATTAAAGATGACCAGTGCTGGTTAGATCATATTTGATGAATCTAAACGCTTGTGCCGAAATAAATCCTGATACTCTCATTAGAGGGTATCAGGAATCATTAGTTTTTCCAATAGTTTTGATGGACTTCGGCGGTTGCGGCTGCTAACTCAGGGAAAGGGCCAATAACTTTGATGTCCTTTTGCCCCCTGCTAAAGACTTCTCTGCATGGTAAATCAAAAGTAGGGTTTTGCGCATCGCTGCCGGTGAGCTTAAGAAGTGTTTTCTCTGATATTGCATAGACCACGCAGCCTACGTTGCCCCAGTAAATAGCACCGGAACACATAGCGCACGGTTCAGCCGTTGAGTATAATGTGCAACGCCACAGGAACTCTTTTGAGTATGCTTGGGATGCTTTTTCCATTAACGTAGTTTCGGCATGACCGGTACATTTGCTTTCTGTAATTTCGATATTCTCCTGTTCGATCAGGATATTGCCTTCGTCATCTACAAGGATACAGCCAAAGGGCGTGTTGCCATGCTCCCTGGATCGTCTGGATACTTCAATGCATTTTCTTAAATAGTGCTCATGGTTTCTGTTCACTTAAAACTCTCCCTCCCAACGTCCGGCGGCGCCACAGGGAAGAACCAGCCCGCTTGAAGTAACCGGTAAACCGATCTCATCTGCTGTGACATGACCGCCGAGATTCTTTTTGATTTCTAATGATAGCATATATGCCAAAACTGCCGGCTGCAGTCCGGTCGTATAGGAGTTGATTAAAAAAAACAAAGGCTGCTTACTCAAAAGATTCCGGCATAGCTGTATAAATGGATAAATTGCATCTTCGATCTTCCAGAGCTCACCCTTTGGTCCTCTTCCATATGAGGGGGGATCCATGATAATGGCGTCATAGGTGTTGCCTCTGCGGATTTCTCTTTCGACGAATTTTGTACAGTCATCAACAATCCATCGAATAGAGGTGTCCGGCAAATTAGAAGAAACGGCATTCTCCTTTGCCCAGCCGACCATGCTTTTAGAAGCATCCACATGGGTTACAAATGCGCCTGCCGCAGCTGCAGCACAGGTAGCTCCGCCGGTGTAGGCAAATAAATTCAACACCTTGACAGGACGATTGGCTCTCTTGATCTTTGTATATAACCAGTTCCAATTGACTGCCTGTTCCGGAAACAGACCGGTATGCTTAAAATTAAATGGTTTTAAATTAAAATGAAGTGCCATAGGCTCATAACTGATTGTCCATTGCCTCGGAAGGTCAAAGAACTCCCACTCACCGCCGCCTTTAGAACTACGGTGATAGTGCGCATTTCGTGTATTCCATTGGGAAGCCGCTTTAGAGGTGTTCCATATAACCTGCGGATCCGGTCTTACAAGCAGGTACTTGCCCCAACGCTCTAATTTCTCTCCGCCTGAAGTATCGATGACTTCATAATCTTTCCATTGCTCTGCAATCCACATAAATCTTTTGACCCCTTTATTAATGATTATATATCATAGCACATGTCGCATTCCTTGACTAGCAGAAAAAGTTAAAGTTTTTCTTGAAATACGAAGCGAACTATAGTATACTAAATAATGTTGTGACATTGATAGCGATGAAGCGTGAGGTTGCTGCAGAATTCTGTGGGTATTCCGTGGAGCGAATGTCAAGTTATGAAACTGGCGACAAGTCACTGTACAGGCAGACCATCTGTAAAAGAGACAGATATGACGTGTGTGAGATCAGGATACCTGAGTAATCAGGATACACACGGCAAAGTGTACAGTCACCGCTTGTCGTACTTAAATTATAGTGCGAAAAGGAGGCGGCTTTTTTTATGGCAAGTCAAGTAATGAGAATTACACTTAAGGCGTATGATCACAAGTTGATCGATCAGAGTGCGAGTAAGATTATCGAAACGGTTAAGAAGACGGGATCTAAGGTGAGTGGACCGGTGCCACTGCCCACTAAGAAGGAAGTAATTACGATTCTTAGAGCTGTACACAAGTACAAAGATTCCAGAGAACAATTTGAGCAGAGAACGCACAAAAGATTAATTGACATTATTATGCCGACACAAAAAACGGTAGATGCATTATCAAGATTAGAGATGCCTGCCGGTGTTTACATCGACATCAAGATGAAAGCAAAGAAATAGTAACATAATGACAATCCTTTAGGGTTTATATAATATGAGAGGCGAATGCTCGTACGTATGACCGTCTAGGATGAGCGCTTAAGCATATTTCTTAAAGCGTTCCGCTGTAGATTAATGTAGGAGGTGCATTCTTAGTAATGAAGAAAGCAATATTAACAACTAAAGTCGGAATGACTCAAATATTCAACGAAGACGGCATTTTAACACCTGTCACTGTGCTGCAGGCAGGTCCATGTGTGGTCACTCAGGTTAAAACCGTAGACAATGATGGCTATAGTGCTGTTCAGGTGGGGTTCGGCGATATCAGGGAGAAGCTGGTAACCAAACCGTTAAAAGGACATTTTGCAAAAGCAGGCGCTTCTTTGAAAAGATTTTTAAGAGAATTCAAGTTTGAAAATGCATCTGAATATGAGGCTGGCCAGGAAATCAAAGCAGATATATTCAGTGCAGGTGATAAGATTGATGCCATCGCAAAGTCAAAGGGAAAGGGATTCCAAGGTGCCATTAAACGCCATGGCCAATCCAGAGGACCAATGACTCACGGTTCCAAGTTTCACCGACATGCAGGCTCTAATGGAGCGGCGACAAGCCCAGGCAGGGTGTTCAAAGGAAAGAAGATGCCGGGCCATATGGGAAGCGTAAGGGTTACGGTTCAGAATCTCGAGGTTATTCAGATCGACGCAGATAAGAATCTCATCTTGGTGAAGGGTTCCGTACCAGGTCCCAGGAAATCAATGGTAATGATTAAGGAATCAACTAAAGCATAATTGCTGAAGGAAGGAGGACATACAGATGGCAAAGGTATCTGTTTATAATATTGAAGGCAATCAAGTTGGAGAAGTAGAGCTTAATGATGCTGTGTTCGGTGTAGATGTGAACGAACATCTTGTGCACATGGCTGTGGTTAACCAGCTTGCGGCAAAACGTCAGGGAACTCAGAGCGCTAAGACACGTTCAGAAGTCCGCGGTGGCGGTAGGAAACCATGGAGACAAAAAGGAACGGGCCATGCAAGGCAGGGATCCATCAGGGCGCCCCAATGGACAGGCGGTGGTGTAGTGTTTGCGCCAAAGCCAAGAGATTACAGCTTCAAGATGAATAAGAAAGAAAAGAGAGCTGCTCTTAAGTCCGCATTAACTTCCAGAGTTAATGAAAATAAAATCATTGTCTTAGACTCATTTGAACTCAATGAAATTAAAACAAAACAGTTTAAAGCTGTTATGGACAATTTAAAAGTATCTAAAGCATTAGTTGTGTTAAACGACAAGAATGAGAATGTAACTTTGTCGGCAAGGAATATACCTGATGTTAAGACAGCTTATACAAATACAATCAATGTTTACGACATTTTAAAGTATGATACGTTAGTGCTTACGCAGGATGCGGCGGCTACGATACAGGAGGTGTATGCATAATGGCTGATATCAAATATTATGATGTTATTTTAAAGCCTCTTATTACTGAAAAAAGTATGAATGCCATGGCTTTGAAGAAATATACATTCTATGTTCATCCAAAGGCTACGAAGTCACAGATTAAAGAAGCTGTTGAAAAGATGTTTGAAGGAACCAAAGTTAGTAGCGTCAACACTATGAACTGTGAAGGCAAGACTAAAAGACGCGGAACGACGTCAGGGAAAACAGCTAAAAGGAAAAAAGCAATTGTAAAGTTAACAGCTGAAAGCAAAGATATCGAAATCTTTGAAGGGCTATAAACCGCAAGAAGTTTGCGGCGCAACTTATACGCAAATAAGCGTGATAATAAATCATACACTTGAAAGGAGTGAATAAGGTGGGTATTAAAAAGTACAACCCATATACACCTTCCAGAAGGCATATGACTGGATCAGACTTTGCAGAGATCACGAAATCGACACCTGAAAAGTCATTGGTAAAGTCATTAAGCAAAAAAGCAGGTCGTAACAATCAAGGAAAAATAACTGTAAGACATCGCGGAGGCGGTGCAAAACGAAAATATAGAATTATTGATTTCAAACGTCGAAAAGATGGAGTGACTGCAACTGTAACAGCTATAGAGTACGATCCTAACAGGACAGCGAACATTGCATTGCTCACTTACGTAGACGGTGAAAAAAGATATATTTTAGCACCAAACGGACTAAAGGTGGGTCAGAAAGTAATGAGCGGTGCAGACGCTGAAATCAGAGTCGGCAACTGCCTTGAGCTTTCATATATTCCTGTTGGAACCCAGATTCACAACATTGAATTGTATCCTGGCAAAGGTGGGCAATTGGTGCGCTCAGCAGGCAATTCGGCACAGTTGATGGCTAAAGAAGGAAAATATGCAACCCTTAGATTGCCGTCAGGCGAGATGAGAATGGTTCCGATTAAAGCAAGAGCGACAATCGGGCAAGTCGGTAATATTGATCATGAGCTGATTAATGTAGGTAAAGCAGGGCGCAAGCGCCACATGGGATTCCGCCCGACAGTACGTGGTTCGGTTATGAACCCTAACGACCATCCACATGGTGGTGGTGAAGGTAAAACTGGTATAGGACGTACAGGTCCTGTGACACCTTGGGGGAAACCGGCTCTTGGCCTTAAAACCCGTAAGAAAAACAAGAAGTCAAATAAGATGATTGTTAGAAGACGCGACGGAAGTATGATTAAATAGGAGAATCTAAGGAGGTTAAATCAATGGCCAGATCATTAAAAAAAGGACCATTTGCAGATGATCATTTGCTGAAAAAAGTGGACGCAATGAATAAAGCCGGTGATAAAACGGTTATTAAAACATGGTCACGCCGTTCAACAATCTTTCCTCAGATGGTTGGGCATACAATAGCAGTACATGATGGCAGAAAACATGTGCCTGTATACATTACAGAGGATATGGTTGGACATAAATTAGGCGAGTTCGTAGCAACAAGAACCTATCGAGGTCACAGTAAAGACGAAAAGAAATCAAAGCGTAAATAATAAGGTAAGGATTGAAAGGAGGCTTAATTCATGGCAAAAGGACATAGATCCCAGATAAAAAGAGAGAGAAATGCCAATGTAGATCCAAGACCAAGTGCTAAGCTGTCTTATGCGAGAGTTTCTGTACAAAAGGCATGTTTTGTTCTAGATGCGATTCGTGGAAAGGATGTGCAGACTGCGCTGGCTATAGTAGCATATAATCCAAGATATGCTTCAAGCTTAATAGAGAAATTATTGAAATCCGCCATTGCAAATGCTGAGAATAATAATGGTATGGATAAAGATAAATTATATGTCGAAGAGTGTTATGCAAACAAGGGCCCAACAATGAAAAGAGTAAAACCCAGAGCACAAGGAAGGGCTTACCGCATTGAGAAGAGAATGAGCCATATTACAATTGTGCTAAATGAAAGATAAGGAGGAGAATCATGGGACAAAAAGTTAATCCTCACGGCTTAAGAGTCGGAATTATTAAGGATTGGGACTCTAGATGGTATGCTGAAAAAGATTTTGCAGATAATTTGGTAGAAGATTATAATATCAGAACATACCTTAAAAAGAGATTATATAATTCAGGTATTTCAAGAATTGAAATCGAAAGAGCTTCAGACAGACTTAAGGTCATTATCTATACAGCAAAGCCTGGTGTTGTTATCGGAAAGGGCGGATCTGAAATAGACAAAGTTAAGGCTGAGGTTCAAAAGCTTACCAATAAGAGATTGTTATTGGATATTAAAGAAGTTAAAAGACCTGACAAAGATGCGCAATTAGTGGCAGAGAATATTGCGGCTCAATTGGAAAACCGTGCTTCTTTCAGACGAGCCATGAAATCGGCTATGCAAAGAACAATGAGAGCTGGCTGTTTGGGAATTAAAACCTCTGTATCAGGACGTTTAGGCGGTGCTGATATGGCACGTACGGAATTCTATAGTGAAGGAACCATTCCGCTTCAAACTTTAAGGGCAGATATCGACTATGGGTTTGCTGAAGCAGATACAACCTTTGGGAAGCTTGGTGTTAAAACCTGGATTTATCATGGTGAAGTTCTTCCGGAGAAAGCTGGTAAGGAAGGGAGCGATAAATAATGTTAATGCCGAAGAGAGTAAAGCGTCGTAAGCAGTTTCGGGGCAGAATGACCGGAAAGGCAATGCGTGGCAATAAGATAACTTATGGTGAATATGGAATTGTAGCTATGGAACCAGGCTGGATTAAATCCAATCAGATTGAAGCAGCCCGTGTTGCGATGACTCGATACATTAAACGTGGAGGGAAGGTATGGATTAAAATATTCCCTGACAAACCAGTAACTACTAAACCGGCTGAAACGCGTATGGGTTCCGGTAAAGGAACGTTAGAATATTGGGTAGCGGTTGTTAAACCGGGCCGGATAATGTTTGAAATTGCGGGAGTGCCTGAGGACGTGGCGAAAGAAGCTTTGCGTCTTGCAGTTCACAAGCTTCCAATCAAATGCAAGATTGTTTCTCGCGCAGATATAGAAGGCGGTGATAACGGTGAAAACTAAAGAATATGTTAAGGATTTAAATACTAAATCCGTTGAGGAATTAAACACTGAATTAGTTAATGCTAAGAAGGAGCTTTTTAATTTGAGGTTCCAAAATGCAACGAATCAATTAGAAAATACGTCTAGAATTAAAGATGTCCGTAAAAATATTGCCAGAATTCAAACAGTAATCACTGAAAAGGCAAAGGCTGCCAATTAGCCTGGGAAGGAGGAGTTGTTGTGGCAGAGAGAAATTTAAGAAAAACAAGAGTGGGCAAGGTTGTCAGTGACAAGATGGATAAGACAATTGTTGTTGCTATAGAAAATCGTGTGAAACATCCTCTTTATAAGAAGATCGTAAATAAAACTTATAAGTTAAAGGCTCACGATGAACAAAATGAGTGTAAGATTGGTGACAGAGTAAAAGTGATGGAGACAAGACCATTATCTAAAGATAAAAGGTGGAGACTTGTGGAGATCATCGAAAAAGCTAAATAGTTAGCGGATATGTAGGAGGTAAAGTCATGATTCAACAAGAGAGCAGACTTCGGGTTGCTGACAATACCGGTGCTAAGGAATTGCTTTGTATCAGGGTATTAGGTGGGTCTACCAGGAGATATGCAAGCATCGGCGATATCATTGTAGCCACGGTTAAGGATGCAACACCAGGTGGAGTTGTGAAAAAAGGCGATATTGTCAGAGCTGTTGTTGTCCGTACAGTAAAAGGTGCTCGTCGAAAAGACGGTTCTTATATTAGATTTGATGAGAATGCTGCAGTAATTATCAAGGATGACAATAATCCAAGAGGAACACGTATCTTCGGACCTGTAGCAAGAGAATTAAGAGAAAAACATTTCATGAAAATTGTTTCATTAGCACCAGAAGTACTGTAAGGGAGGTGTCAACTGTGTCTAAAATTAAAATTAAAAAAGGTGATTTGGTTAGAGTAATCACTGGTAAAGATAAAGGCAAGGACGGAAAAGTTATAAAGGTTAATCAAAAGGACAACACCTTGATTGTAGAAGGTGTCAATATGATGACAAAGCATACTAAACCATCTGCCGCTAATCAACAGGGTGGCATTGTTCACCAGGAAGGTCCTATTGATGTATCAAACGTTATGTATCTTTATAAAGATAAAGCTACAAGAATCGGTTACCAGACGATCGATGGAAAAAAAGTACGTATTGCGAAGTCAACAGGCGATGTTATTGATTAATACGTGAAAGGAGGTCACCAAAGTTGAGTAGAATGCAAGAAATTTATACTAAGGAAATCGTTCCGGCAATGATTTCGAAGTTTGGCTATAAGAACATCATGGAAGTTCCAAAGTTGAATAAAATTGTTGTCAATATGGGAGTCGGTGAAGCTAAAGATAATTCTAAAGTTCTAGATTCCGCAGTTAAGGATATGGAAATTATCACAGGTCAAAAGGCAGTTGTGACTAAAGCAAGAAAATCCATAGCAAACTTTAAATTAAGAGAGGGCATGTCCATTGGGTGCAAAACTACCCTTAGAGGTGTTAGAATGTATGAGTTCGCAGATCGTTTGATCACGTTGGCTCTTCCCCGTGTCCGTGACTTTAGAGGTGCTAATCCCAATTCATTTGACGGCAGAGGAAATTATTCCTTGGGCATCAAGGAACAGCTGATTTTTCCTGAAATAGAATATGACAAAGTGGACAAAGTCAGAGGTATGGATGTCGTATTCGTTACGACAGCAAAGACAGATGAAGAAGCTCGTGAATTATTAAGATTGTTTGGCATGCCATTCAGAAAACAGTAAGGAGGGAATTTCATGGCTAAAACGGCAATGAAAATTAAGCAGCAACGTCCTGCAAAGTTTTCGACCAGGGCTTATAACCGTTGCAGAATTTGTGGGCGTCCACATGCTTACTTAAGAAAATATGGAATTTGCAGAATTTGTTTCCGTGAATTAGCATATAAAGGACAAATCCCAGGTGTTACAAAATCAAGCTGGTAAGATATTGAGGAAGGAGGCAGTTTAAATGTCAATGAGCGATCCAATTGCAGATATGCTTACTCGAATTCGTAATGCAAACACTGCGAAGCATAATACAGTAGATATCCCTGCATCAAAAATGAAAGAAGCAATTGCAAAGATTCTTTTAGATGAGGGTTATATAAAGAATTATGAAACAACAGAAGACGGCATAATCCGTACGATCAAAGTTACGTTGAAGTACGGCGCTGATAAAAACCAGAAAACAATTTCAGGCCTTAAGAGAATTTCCAAACCAGGTCTGCGTGTGTATGCAAAGAGCGATAACATTCCTAAAGTGCTTGGGGGCTTGGGCGTAGCCATTATCTCAACCAACAAAGGGGTAATGACCGATAAAGAAGCCAGAAATCAAAAAGTCGGCGGAGAAGTTTTAGCATTTGTATGGTAATTAAAAAGAAGATGGAGGTACGGGCATGTCACGTATAGGAAGAATGCCAATCGCTATACCTGCGGGTGTGACTGTAGATTTAGCAGAAAATAATAAAGTGACTGTAAAAGGTCCAAACGGTACACTTGAGAGAGTGTTGCCTGTGGAAATGATAATTAAGCATGAAGGTGAAAGCATAACTGTTGCAAGACCGAATGAGCTTAAGAGAATGAAAGCTCTGCATGGTTTGACCAGAACCCTTATTAATAATATGATCATAGGTGTTACCAAAGGATATTCAAAAGTTCTTGAAATCAATGGTGTCGGCTACAGAGCGCAGAAGCAGGGAACTAAACTGGTTTTATCGCTGGGATATTCGCACCCGGTCGTGATGGAAGATCCTACGGGCTTGACGATCACATTGGAAGGTCAGAACAAGATCATTGTTTCCGGTATTGATAAAGAAAAAGTTGGGCAATATGCAGCAGAAATCAGAGATAAAAGAAGACCCGAGCCTTATAAGGGCAAAGGCATCAAGTATGTAGATGAAGTTATCAGGCGTAAAGTAGGTAAAACTGGTAAGAAATAAGTAAGGGAGTGAAAAAGATGGTTAATAAAGTAGCTAGATCCACAATTCGCAGGAAAAAGCATAGAAGATTACGTAATTATTTGGCAGGGACAACAACACGCCCCCGTCTGGCTGTGTATAGAAGCAATAATCATATTTACGCTCAAATTATTGACGATACGGTTGGTAATACTATCGTAGCTGCTTCCACATTAGAAAAAGAAGTCAAAGCTGATGTTGAGAAAACTAATGATACTGCCGCTGCTGCCGCAATTGGAACTTTGATTGCAAAGAAAGCGTTAGACAAGGGCATTACGAGTGTCGTGTTTGATAGAGGCGGATATATATATCAAGGTAAGGTTCAGGCATTAGCAGATGCAGCTAGAGAAGCTGGATTAAAATTCTAACAAGGAGGAGAATAAATGAAGCGTACAATTATTGATGCCGGTCAATTGGAATTAACTGAAAAAGTAGTATCAATTAAACGTGTTACTAAAGTTGTAAAAGGTGGACGTAATTTTAGATTTGCAGCATTAGTTGTTGTCGGAGACGGCAATGGACATGTTGGTGCCGGTTTAGGCAAGGCAACTGAAATTCCTGAAGCGATCCGCAAGGGAAAAGAAGATGCCATGAAAAAGCTGATTGAAGTGCCGATAGATGACAATGGAAGTATAACCCATGACCATATGGGGAAATTTGGAAGTGCTTCTGTTTTGTTAAAGAGGGCGCCCCAAGGAACAGGTGTCATAGCAGGTGGTCCGGCGCGTGCGGTACTGGAGCTTGCAGGTTATAAAAATATCCGTACAAAATCTTTAGGATCAAATAATAAGCAAAACGTTGTTTTAGCCACGATTGAAGGTCTGAGCAGCTTAATGACTCCTGAATCAGTAGCTAAGAAACGTGGAAAATCCGTTGAAGAGATTTTGGCATAAGAAGGAGGCATATGAAGTGGCAGATAAATTAAAGATAACTTTAGTTAAATCTACAATTGGTTCAATTCCTAAACATAAGAAGACTGTTGAAGCATTAGGCCTTAGAAAGTTGAATAAAACTGTTGAGATGCCGGATAACGCAGCAATCAGAGGTATGGTACAACAAGTAAGACATTTAGTGAAAGTTGAAGAAGTTTAGTATTTCATAAGTAAGGAGGTGTACGATATGAACTTGTCAGAATTAAGACCTATAGAAGGCTCAAAGCATGGCGATCGGTTCAGAAAGGGCCGTGGACATGGTTCAGGCAATGGGAAGACCGCAGGTAAGGGGCACAAGGGTCAAAAAGCCCGTTCGGGCCCAACACGACCTGGCTTCGAAGGCGGACAGATGCCGTTATATAGAAGAATCCCTAAACGCGGATTCACAAACCGTAACAGCTTGACAATTGTTGGAATTAACGTAAGTGCTCTTAATGTATTTGATGATGACGCAGTGGTTTCAGTTAAAACATTGATTGAAAGCGGTATTGTAAAGAATCCCAAGGATGGCGTTAAGATTCTTGGAAATGGAGAACTTACTAAGAAGTTAAATGTTAAGGCAAATGCATTTAGTGCAGGCGCCGAAGAAAAAATCAAGGCTCTTGGTGGAACTGTAGAGGTGATTTAATGTTAAATACGTTGAAGAATGCCCTAAAAATAAAGGATATTCGACAAAGGATTTTGTTTTCCTTTGTGATATTAGTCATAGTGCGTTTAGGTAGTCAGCTCCCTACGCCGGGAGTTAACAGTGAACTTTTTTCTTCATGGTTTTCTTCTATAACAGATAATGCAGGAGGAGCATTGGATTTTCTCAATGCCATGACCGGCGGCTCTTTAAGCAACCTGTCAATTTTTGCATTGGGTATCAATCCCTACATCACGGCTTCCATTATTATGCAGCTTTTGACGATTGCCATACCTAAGTTAGAAGAGATGCAGAAGGAAGGCGAGGACGGTCGAAAAAAGATCCGTGAAATCACCCGTTATGTAACTGTCGGCTTAGCTCTATTTGAAAGTGGCGCTATGGCTTATGGCTTCTATCGAAGTGGTTACTTATACTTCAATAACCTTCTTGGTATCATAACCGTAGCGGTAGTATTAACAGCAGGCTCAGCATTTCTGATGTGGGCTGGAGAACAAATCACTGAAAAAGGCATTGGCAATGGGATTTCAATGATTCTCTTGTTTAATATCATTGCTAGGATGCCACAGGATTTCAAGAAACTATATGATATTTTTATTGCAGGTGCAAGCAATATTGTAACTGCTGCGATGGCAACAATTGTTATCCTGTTTGTGCTGTTATTCATGGTTGTATTTGTTGTTTATTTGCAGGGAGGAGAACGTAGAATACCGGTTCAATACTCGAAAAAGGTAGTCGGCAGAAAAATGCTTGGCGGACAATCGACGCATATTCCTTTGAAAGTTAATACCGCTGGTGTTATTCCGATCATTTTTGCGTCATCCTTAATGTCTATCCCCAGTATTGTCATCAATCTTTTAGGGAAGTCACCAACCGGCTTCTGGGGTCACGTTGTGAACGCAATGAATAGTAATAATTGGTGCGTGCCTTCGGCCCCGTTGTATAGTATTGGATTGTTGATATACATTTTACTTGTTATTTTCTTTGCATATTTCTATACTTCAATCACATTTAATCCGATTGAGGTTGCGGATAATATGAAAAAACAAGGCGGCTTCGTGCCGGGAATCCGTCCTGGTAAGCCGACTGTAGATTATTTAGTGAAGATACTAAATAATATTATCTTTATTGGTGCCCTTGGGCTTGTAATCATAGCATTTATCCCCTTTTTCTTCTCGGGAGTATTCGGTGCTCAGGTGTCTTTCTTAGGAACATCACTTATCATTATAGTGGGTGTAATCTTAGAAACACTCAAGCAAGTTGAATCACTAATGCTGGTGCGCCATTACAAGGGTTTTTTGAATGAATAATATATGAAATCTCTAGCTGCTTATTGGGCCGGATCTGCAGAGCGCATTTGTGCTTGATAGGCATATAGGGGTTGATGGAACAAGTTGTTGGACATATGTACGGAGTATAAGACACTCCACGGAGTACAAGACACTCCGCCGGAAAGAACACTCGGAGAGGATAATGATTATGAAAATAATTATGTTAGGAGCCCCTGGAGCGGGTAAAGGCACACAGGCAAAGAGGATTGCCGAGGTATGTAAAATTCCACATATATCAACCGGAGATATTTTTAGAACTAATATTAAAGATGGTACACTGCTAGGTCAAAAAGCTAAAGGATATATGGATCAGGGCTTACTTGTACCAGATGAATTGGTTTGTGATCTCGTTGTTGATCGAATTCAACAATCTGACTGTAAAGAAGGGTATATTTTAGATGGATTCCCGAGGACAATTCCTCAAGCGGAAGCATTGACAAATGCCCTTAATGCGATTGACGAAAACATGGGATATGCAATTAATATTGAAATTCCAGATGAAAATATAATCAGAAGAATGTCAGGTCGCAGAGTATGTGTCGGGTGTGGAGCAACATATCATTTAGTGTATAATCCACCAAAAACAGAAAATATCTGTGATGTGTGTGGCAGCAGCCTTATTCTTCGCGAGGATGATAAACCGGAAACTGTTAAGAAGAGACTTGACGTTTATCATAATCAAACCCAGCCTTTAATAGACTATTATGAAAAGCAGGGAATCATCAGAGAAGTTGACGGAACAAATAGTATGGATAAGGTTTTTGAGGATATCTTAGAAGTTTTAGGAGTTTAATTCGATGGCAGTAAAAATAAAGTCCGAAAAGCAAATAGAATTAATGAAAGAAGCTTGCAGATTGATAGCCATAACCCACCATGAGCTCAGTAAAGTGCTTAAGCCGGGGATATCTACTTTGGATATTGACCGTATCGGTGAGGAAATTATTCGTGACTTTGGCTGCGTTCCCAATTTTAAGAATTACAATGGCTATCCGGCTTCAATCTGTGTTTCGGTGAATGATGAAGTCGTCCATGGAATTCCAACGGCAAAACGTATTTTGGTCGAAGGGGATATCGTAAGCTTAGATGCGGGGCTGATTTATAAGGGATATCATTCGGATGCAGCGAGAACCTGGGGGATTGGTGAGATTTCACCCAGTGCGAGGCAATTAATCGACGTTACGAAACAAAGCTTCTTTGAAGGTATTAAATGTGTCAAAGAAGGGAATCATCTATATGAAATCTCCAGAACAATACAAGATTATGTCGAGAGCAATGGGTTTTCCGTTGTGAGAGATCTAGTTGGACATGGAATTGGCACACGGCTTCATGAAGATCCGCAAATACCTAATTTTAGGCAAAAAGGAAGAGGCATTAAGCTTCAGGCAGGTATGACACTTGCAATTGAGCCGATGGTAAATGAAGGCGCTTACGATGTTAAATGGCTTGAGGACGACTGGACAGTGGTGACATGTGATGGTTCACTTTCAGCCCATTATGAAAATACGGTATTAGTTACTAAAGATGGCTGTGAAATATTAACACTATTAGATTGATGGCAGGTGTGTCTATGAGTGAACGTTATCAATTTGCCAAGTTTGTGAGATCAAAGGCAGGACATGATAAAAACCAATTGTATATCATAATAGATGTTGCAGGCGATTATGTATATGTCGTTGATGGCAGGCTAAAAACCTTGGAAAAACCTAAACGCAAAAATGTAAAGCATATTCAAATAATAAATGATATCGATATGGAATTAGTCCGAAAAAGAAAGAACAATGAGATCATCAGCAATGAAGATATTAAGAAGGCCATTAAGTTTTATAAATCCCGTATTCAGGTTGAGAGGAGGTAAAAATGTCAAAAACAGATGTTATTGAAGTCGAAGGTGTTGTTATTGAAAAGTTGCCAAATGCTATGTTTCAGGTTGAATTAGAAAATGGTCATAAAGTTTTGGCTCATATCAGCGGTAAATTACGTATGAATTTCATCAAAATATTGCCAGGTGATAAAGTCACGATTGAGCTGTCTCCATATGATCTGACTAAAGGCAGAATTATTTGGAGAGATAAGTAGAATTATCTTGACACCAACTAAAATAAAATGTTACAATATAGAGCGAATGCTTTGAAAGGAGAGATCTAGAGTGAAAGTTAGATCATCAGTAAAACCGATTTGCGAGAAATGCAAAATCATCAAAAGAAAAGGCAGCATCAGGGTAATTTGTGAGAACCCAAAACATAAGCAAAGGCAAGGCTGAATTGAGAAAGAGTGCTTGATTCAGGCTTGGTTTTTGTGTGCTGCGCATGATTATACGGCTGCAGTGATGCAACACTAGGATGTGTTGTAGTCACTTTAATTATATAGATAGATATGGCTTTAGCAACCATGTACAACCTATAATTTTACTACATAAAGTAATGTTATAGTCCCAAGTATTTTGCATGTATCCTTTCAATTGAAATAACCCGATCAACTAAAAGATATCTTTCGATTGTTCGGGAAAAGAAACGAATAGAATAGAAGAATATATTACAACTAGTGGAGGTGTAATTGAATGGCTCGTATCAATGGTGTTGATTTACCCAGAGAGAAACGTGTTGAAATCGGTCTTACTTATATCTACGGTATTGGTAGAACAAGTTCGAACCGAATCCTTAAAGAAGCGAATATTAATCCTGATACACGTGTTAGAGACTTAACTGATGAAGAAGTGGCAAAGATCCGTGATGTCATCGACTCAACAATGACAGTTGAAGGTGATTTACGTAGGGAAATCGCCCTTAATATTAAACGTCTGCAGGAAATTGGATGTTATCGTGGAATCAGACATAGAAAAGGACTTCCGGTCAGAGGACAGAACACAAAGACAAATGCAAGAACGAGAAAAGGTCCTAAAAGAACAGTAGCAAATAAGAAGAAGTAGAAGTAACCTATAGGAGGTTTTAGTCAATGGCAAAGAAAGTGACAAAGAAAGTGACGAAAAGACGTGTGAAGAAGAATGTTGAACGTGGACAGGCACACATCCAGTCATCTTTTAATAATACAATTGTTACACTAACAGATGCGCAGGGCAATGCCTTATCATGGGCAAGTGCCGGCGGATTAGGCTTTCGCGGTTCAAGAAAGTCCACGCCTTATGCGGCACAGATGGCTGCGGAAACTGCTGCAAAAGCCGCTTTAGTGCATGGTTTAAAAACAGTTGAAGTTATGGTTAAAGGTCCCGGTTCGGGACGTGAAGCGGCAATACGCGCATTGCAGGCATGTGGTATTGAAGTGACCAGTATTAAAGATGTAACACCTGTACCACATAATGGCTGTCGTCCGCCAAAACGCAGAAGAGTCTAGATCGTTATTCAATAACGAACGTTAGTTACAACGTAGGAGGTTAAATTAAATATGGCAAGAGATATGGTTCCAGTTTTAAAAAGATGCAGAAGCCTTGGGCTTGATCCGATTTATCTGGGCATAGATAAGAAATCTTATAGAAAATCTATTAGAGGAAACAAGAAGAAAAGTGAATATGGACTTCAGTTAACTGAGAAGCAAAAAGCTAAATTCATATACGGAGTCTTGGAAAAGCCTTTTAGGAATTACTTCAAGAAAGCAAGTAAGATGAAAGGCATTACCGGTGAAAACCTGATGATTTTACTCGAAATGAGACTGGACAACGTCATGTTCAGACTGGGTTATGGAAGAACACGCAAGGAAGCCAGGCAAATTGTCGGTCATAAGCATATAAGTGTCAATGGACAAACGGTAAGTATTCCTTCTTATAAAGTAAAAGTCGGTGATGTAATTGAAGTCAGAGAGAAGTTTAAAGGTTCTCAAAGATATCAAGACATCCTGGAGTCTGCAGGTGGAAGGTTAGTGCCTGAGTGGCTTGATGCGGATCATGATAATCTTACCGGAACGATCAAAGAGATACCTACCAGAGAGCAAATTGATGTTCCTGTAAATGAAACGCTTATCGTTGAGTTGTATTCTAAATAATTTTATCTGTCTAATTTTGACAGATAGACTACCCTCAATTAATAACAACCCAATAAGGAGGGCAAAAGAGTGTTTGATTTTGAAAAACCTAAAATAGAGATTGCACATATTTCAGATGATAATAAATACGGGCGTTTTGTCGTTGAACCGCTTGAGCGTGGTTACGGGACGACATTAGGCAATTCACTGAGAAGAATTATGCTATCTTCATTACCTGGTGCGGCTGTCAGCCATGTTAAAATTGACGGTGTTGTGCATGAATTTAGTGCAATCCCAGGCGTTAAAGAAGATGTTACTGAAATTATTATGAACATCAAAAACTTGTCTATTAAGAATACAAGTGAAACTTCCGAGCCAAAGGTTGCATATATTGAATTTGAAGGCGAAGGAGTTGTTACAGCTGCAGATATTCAGGCTGATTCGGATATTGAGATTTTGAATCCGGAGCAAATCATTGCAACTTTAAGCGGCTCAGATGGTAAATTATACATGGAGCTGACGATTACTAAAGGCAGAGGATATGTGAGCTCAGATAAGAACAAGAGAGAAGATCTACCCATTGGCGTTATTCCTATAGATTCAATTTACACTCCAGTAGAGCGTGTGAATTTAGCTGTAGAGAATACCCGTGTAGGGCAGATTACTGATTTCGATAAACTTACATTAGATGTTTATACCAACGGAACGTTGGCTCCTGATGACGCCGTCAGTCTAGCAGCCAAGGTTTTGAGCGAGCATTTGAGTCTGTTTATTGATCTTTCGGAGAATGCTAAGACTGCCGAGGTCATGATTGAAAAAGAAGATAATGAAAAAGAAAAAGTTCTTGAGATGAATATTGACGAGTTAGAACTATCGGTTCGTTCTTATAATTGCTTAAAAAGAGCTGGGATCAACACGGTTGAAGAACTTACCAACAGAACTGCTGAGGATATGATGAAAGTTAGAAATCTGGGCAGAAAGTCACTGGAAGAAGTGTTGGCTAAACTAAAAGAGTTAGGTCTTCAATTGAATCCCAGTGATGAATAAAACGGAGCATCCCGAATATTATCACTATGTAAAAAGGAGGAAATCCAATGCCAGGCTATAGAAAACTTGGAAGAAATTCCAGTCAAAGAAAAGCATTGCTTAGAAATCAAGTGACTAATCTTATCTATCACGGCAAGATTAGGACCACAGAAGCTAAGGCCAAGGAGATTAGAAAAATTGCTGAAGGCTTGATTGCACTTGCGGTTAAGGAAAAAGACAGTTATGAAACTGTAAAAGTCCAAGCCAAAGTAGTTCGTAAAGATAAAGATGGAAAGAGAATTAAAGAGGTTGTAGATGGAAAAAAGGTTGATATTTATGACACTATCGAAAGAACAATCCAAAAAGACAATGCTTCACGCTTGCATGCAAGAAGGCAGATGTTAAAAGTTCTTTATCCCGTTACGGAAGTGCCTGAGAAGGTTGCGGCTAGAAAAGCTAATACTAAAAAGGTTGATTTGACAGATAAATTATTTAATGACATTGCACCCAAATATATGGATCGCAATGGCGGATATACACGTATTGTTAAAATAGGGCAGCGTAAAGGTGATGCTGCAATGGAAGTAATTATCGAATTAGTATAGCGATAAAGGGAGATGTTAACACAACAGGTGCGGCATCTCCTTTTTTGGCTGATTCATGAATCCTGCTAAAGCGGGCAGATGGGAGCCATGATGGGAATTATTAAATCTAATAATTTGGAATTTGAGTATATTAATCATAAAGAGGATGGAGAAATAGAATCGGTCAATAAAGCAATAGCCGGTGTTAATATAGATATTGAAAAAGGGGATTTTATTGTAATCCTTGGGCATAACGGATCAGGGAAATCAACGTTAGCTAAACAAATGAATGCTATTTTACAGCCTACCAGAGGCAGTATGTGGGTTAATGGAATCAATACGAAGGATGATGAGAATCTGTTAAATATCCGCAGGATGGCTGGTATGGTATTCCAAAACCCTGACAATCAGATCATCGGAAGTATAGTTGAGGAGGACGTGGGGTTTGGTCCTGAGAATATGGGTGTAGCTACAGAGGATATATGGAAAAGGGTAGAAGAGAGCTTGACTTCAGTAAAGATGTTAGAATATCGCCGCCACTCGCCTAATAAGCTATCAGGCGGGCAAAAACAGCGGGTTGCTATTGCGGGAGTCATGGCAATGAAGCCGGATTGTATTATTTTAGATGAGCCAACGGCAATGCTGGATCCTAACGGACGTAAGGATGTGATTAAGACTGTTACTGAATTAAATAAAGCTGCCGGTGTTACTATTATTTTAATTACCCACTATATGGACGAAGCGGTTTTTGCCGATAGGATTTTTGTGATGGATGATGGTAAAATTGTCATAGAGGGCATTCCAAGAGAAGTATTTTCTCAGGTTGAAAGATTAAGAGAGCTCCGGCTCGAAGTGCCACAGGTAACCGAACTGGCTTATGAGCTACAGCAGGCTGGTGTCGCATTAAGCGATGGAATATTAACAATAGATGAGCTGGTGGAAGAGTTATGTCAATTAAATTAGAAAATATTAATTTCTTTTATAGTCCGGATAATGCTTTTAAAAAGCATGCATTAAAGGACATTAATCTGGAAATTGAACAGGGTGAATTTGTGGGAATTATTGGTCACACCGGATCAGGGAAATCCACTTTAATCCAACATTTTAATGGTCTGCTTAAGCCTACTTCCGGTCATCTATATTATGATAACAGTAATATATTTGACAATGCCTATCATTTGAAAAAACTGCGGGAAAAAGTTGGCCTTGTATTTCAGTATCCTGAGCATCAGCTCTTTGAAACGACAGTGTTGAAAGACGTATGCTTTGGTCCTAAAAACCAAGGTTTAGATGAAAAGAGCTGTATTGAAAGAGCCGGTGAAGCCCTCAAATTGGTAGGGCTTAAAGAAAAGTACTGGGATAAGTCCCCCTTTGAAATATCAGGCGGTCAAAAGCGGCGTGCAGCAATTGCAGGTGTATTGGCAATGCGACCGGAAGTGCTTATTTTAGATGAGCCAACGGCGGGGCTTGATCCAAGAGGGAAAAATGATATTCTAAATCAAATTAAAAAGCTGTATCAGGAGACTAAGATTACAATCATTTTGGTTTCCCATAGCATGGAAGACATTGCAAAGTATGCAAATAGGCTGATTGTCATGAATCAAGGCAGTATTTATTTTGATGATACACCCCGAAACATATTTAAAAGATACAAAGAACTGGAAGCCATCGGACTTGCAGCCCCTCAGGTGACTTATATCATGGATCGATTACGTCGGAAAGGATTTGATGTTTCTCTTGATGCCATAACCATCGAGGAGGCAAAAGAAGAGATTCTTAAGTTTTTGGGAAGGGATAAGTAATGTTAAGAGAAATCACAATAGGACAATATTATCCGGAAAATTCTGTGATTCATAAACTGGATCCAAGGGTCAAGTTATTAGGAACGGTCGTATTTATTATTATGATTTTTACAATAAATAATATTGGCGGCTATATATTGACTGCCCTGGCACTGGCAGGTGCCATCAAATTGTCAAAAGTTCCACTGAAATATATGCTGAAAGGTCTTAAGGCTATCTTTTTCATACTGATGTTTACCTCAGTTCTTAATATCTTTTTCACGCCGGGAACAGTCGTTTTTGAATACAAATTTATAAAGGTTACGCAAGAAGGCATTGGCCTTGCTGTCAAAATAGCTGTGAGGTTAATATTTTTAATTATGGGCTCTTCGGTTATGACATTAACGACAACACCGAATCATTTGACGGATGGGCTGGAAAAAAGCCTTAGTCCTTTAAAAAAGATTAAGATTCCTGTGCACGAGATTTCTATGATGATGTCTATCGCACTGCGATTTATACCGATCCTCCTGGAGGAAACAGACAAAATCATGAAAGCCCAGCAAGCCAGAGGCGCAGATTTTGAAACAGGTAATATTTTTAGAAGAGCTAAAAGTCTGATTCCAATACTAATACCATTAATCATATCCTCTTTTAGAAGAGCCAATGATTTGGCGATGGCTATGGAGGCGCGATGTTATCATGGTGGAGAGGGCAGAACGAAGATGAAGCCGCTAAAGTATTATCGATATGATTATATGGCATATTTAATCATTTTTCTATATATTGCGGGAATAATTCTCTTGAATAATATTACTTTATGGTAAGGTTGACGGGTATAAAATATGAGAAGAATCAAGCTAATAGTATCTTATGATGGAACAAATTATTGTGGTTGGCAGGTACAGCCCAACGGAATAACCATTCAATCGACATTACAAAAAGCAATTGAAGATTTGGTCGGTGAAAAAATTATGTTAACCGGAGCCAGCCGCACCGACTCAGGTGTCCATGCCTTGTGCCAGGTGGCCGTATTTGATACAAATATGGCGATACCGGACTGGCAGTTTGCCGGTGCGATTAATCAACGATTGCCAAAAGATATCGTCATACAGGAGTCGGTCGAGGTATCTGACGAATTTCACCCAAGATACCTCGACAGTATCAAAACTTATCAATATAAAATCCTTAACCGCCGCAGGCAACTGCCTAAAGAGCGTTTCTATAGCTACTTTGTACCAAGAGCAGTTGATATTGATGCCATGAGAAAAGCCACCGCTTACATCTGCGGAACCCATGATTTTCATAATTTCTGTTCACAAAGAAGCAATGTCAGGTCTACCGTGCGCACGATCTACTCCTGCGATTTAGATGTGGAAAATGATTTTATTTTACTGACGCTTACTGGAAATGGCTTTCTCTATAATATGGTACGCATTATTGCAGGAACCCTTTTAAATGTCGGTTACGGTCATAAAAAACCGGAGCATCTTAAAGAGATGCTGGAAGAAAAGGAACGAAAAATAGCAGGTCCGACAGCACCGGCTCATGGACTGACGCTGATGGAAATAAAATATGCCCAAGTGAAGAATTGCTGAAAGTATTTGTTAAAATCTACTTGACATGCACCTTTTTATCACATATAATGTTTAATTGTGACGGTATGTTTAAAAATGCTATTACCAACGCCCCGGAGATAGTATTTTCAATATATAAACCAATAAAGACAATAGTTAATTATACTCATTTTGAGGAGGAAACACCATGAAGAGCTATGTGGCAAGTCCATCAACAATTGAAAGAAAATGGTATGTAGTTGACGCTACAGGACATACATTAGGTCGTTTATCATCTGAAATTGCTAAAATATTAAGAGGAAAACATAAACCTACATTTACGCCCTATATTGATACCGGAGATTATGTTATTGTTGTAAATGCGGACAAAGTTAAAGTAACTGGTAAAAAGTTGGATCAAAAAATCTACTATAACCATTCAGATTATGTAGGTGGCATGAGAAAAACAACTCTAAAAGAAAAACTTGCAAAAAAGCCGGAAGATGTTATTTACCTTGCTGTTAAAGGGATGCTTCCAAAAGGACCGCTCGGCAGACAGATGCTTAAGAAAATACATGTATATGCCAGTCCGGAACATGAACATGCGGCTCAAAAACCAGAAGTATTAGAGATCAAATACTAATTTAGAACATTTTGGAAGGAGAGAATAACATTGGCTTCAGTAAAATATTATGGAACCGGAAGAAGAAAGAAAAGTATTGCCAGAGTGTATATTATGCCTGGTACAGGTAATATCACAATAAATAAACGACCAATAGATGACTTCTTTGGTTTGGAAACTCTTAAAGTTATCGTAAGACAGCCATTGGCAGCGACAGAAACCCTTGATAAATTTGATGTATCCGTAAACGTACATGGCGGCGGCTTTACAGGTCAAGCAGGTGCGATCAGACACGGGATCTCAAGGGCATTATTAAAAGCAGACGCTGACTACAGACCTACATTAAAAAAGGCAGGCTATTTAACTAGAGATCCAAGAATGAAAGAAAGAAAAAAATACGGCCTCAAAGCAGCAAGAAGGGCTCCACAGTTTTCGAAGAGATAATCTGTTCACTGCTGAGAACTTCTCAAAGCTACTGTCTATCGGGGTTTTAGAGATTTGGGTGTGTGTGAAAAGTCGCCAAAAGTTAATCGTAAGATACAAGTAAGCGACAGGTAAGATACAAAAATATCAAACTATGTAAAGAGATGTTTTCCACTTCGGAAGGCATCTCTTTTTTATGTTTAATAGCAATCAGCCTTTTATATCTTATTAATAGCATCTACAAGCTCCTTCACATCCAAGTGCGTGTAAACTTTTTCGGTGAGCGTCATAGCACCGGAGTGTCCCACAATTTTCTTGATGGTAGTCTGGTCAACTTTTGCTTCGGCAAGCATTGATATGCAAGTGTGTCTGCAACAATGAGGTGTTTGCTTCAAACCTAAGTTATCCATAAGTGGGACAAAATAACTATCATAGTAATTACGGTATTTGAACTGTGCCCCGTCTTCTGTGTGCAGAAGATATTCGCAGTCTGAGGAGTTATACCAGTTTGTAAAGAACAGTAACACCTTATCTGCAATGGGAACTTTTCGGATGCCGTTTTCTGTTTTGCTTAAAAGCACATCAAAATACTGTTCTTTAAGATTCACGTTAACCTTTTTAAGGTCTAAAAGCTCTGATATCCGAACTCCTGTGTAAATTAACATTAAAACGATTTGATAATACTTATCCTCAGCAAGTTCCCAGAAACGGTTAACATCCTGTTTCGTGAATTTGTCACGATCCATTTTGTTGGGATTCTAAATGTACCGATTACCGAAGTAGCAAAAGCAATCGGAAAAGATGCTCAGTATGTCAGGGTTGGATTGCAAATGGGTATTTTGAAGTTTGGACATGCGATGAAAATGGAAAATTCATCAGAATACAATTATTATTGCCCTGATCGTAAAGTATGGGAGGAGACAGGATATTTCAAGTATGTATTATAAAGAAAAAAGTCCTTATCCGGCAAGATAAGAACTTTATGTAACGAAGCAACAGCAGGAGCTATTGGTATCATTACCTTATAAATATATTATACCATACGCTCCTGCAAATATCAAAGAATTTTTGAAAGGAGCAAATAGACAATGGAAGATTTAAAAACAATTGATGCCCAAAGGTCGGTAAAAGCTGGCTTATGTTATGGCTTTGCCTGAAGATTGCAAATGGAGAGCACTTATGGGAGTTTCAGACTGAAAAATGTGGTGTGTTATATTTTTGTCTGGAAGATACCTTTAACCGCATACAAAACCGAATGTTTCAAATTACGGATGAAGCACCTGCTAACTTGCACTTTGCTATCATTTCTGAACAGATCGGAAACGGATTGCAGGAACAGATTGTGAAATTTATTGAGCAACACCCTGATACCCGTCTGATCGTTATAGACACGCTCCAGCGTGTTCGTGGTACAAACATGGATAGCAATGCCTATGCCAATGATTATCGAGATTTAACCGTATTAAAAGGATTGGCGGACAGTCATGGTATTGCAATTATCATTGTTCACCATTTGCGAAAGCTGGGCAATGATGATCCTTTTCAGCGTGTATCGGGGACAGCCGGATTAACCGGGGCGGTTGATACCACTTTTGTTTTATCAAAAGAAACATCAGACACCGCAAAGTTATTTGTCACCGGGCGGGATGTGGAGTATCAAGAACTTACCCTGCAATTTAAGGATTGTATTTGGGAGCTTATCAATTATGAAAAGGCAGAAGAAATTAAACAAAGGGAAATCCCGGCTTTTCTTTTTCGGCTGGTAGATTTCATGTCAGAAAAGTATGAGTGGCGAGGCAGTGCAACAGAATTACTTGCAGAAATACAAGATGATAGCTCTCCGGTTAATGCGATAACCAAATTGCTTAATCAATATCACAGCACATTCCTTTTAGAAAAAGGAGTGATTTACTCTTATAGCCGCACAGGAAAAGCACGTATTATCACTTTGATATATGACAAGTGTGACGGTGATGACACCAATTTACCTGCCGAAAACGAGTGTATGACCTAGTTTGTCGTGCAGAGAAAGGAGCATTTAATATGCCATATGCAATATTACGATTTGAAAAGCGAAAAGGTGGAACAACTACAGCGATTGAAAAACACCATGAACGAGAAAAGCGAGCCTATAAAAGTAATGAAGATATTGATATGAAACGTTCTGCGCAGAATTATCATATCAAAGAACCTCAAAACAAATATTACTATGAAGTGCAGAGCAAGATTGAAGCGGCAAAATGCAAAGTGCGCCGGGACAGCATTAAATTTATAGATACCTTTATTGGCGGAACACATGAATTTGTTATGGGACTATCCCAAAAAGAACAAAGAGAGTATTTTCAACACGCTTACAATTTTATATCGGAGCGTGTTGGAGAAAAGAATGTTTTCTCTGCTGTTATCCACATGGATGAAACTACGCCGCATTTACACCTGTGTTTCGTGCCATTAACAGCAGATAACCGCTTATCAGCTAAAGAGGTATTGGGAAACCGTGAAAAGATGGTAAAATGGCAAGATGATTTTTATAGTCATATGGTTGAACGTTATCCGACATTAGAGCGTGGTGAGCCTGCTATGGAAACAAAGAGAAAGCATATCCCTGTAAGGCTTTATAAACAAGCAAAAAACGTCTTGATGAACGAATGGACGAAATAAAGGCGGCTGTATCACAAATTAATATCTTAAACGCCGGGAAAAAGCGTGATGAAGCATTTCAAATCATCTCTAAATGGTTGCCAGATGCTGAAAAATTCACCGCACAGGTGAAAACAGTGGATGATTATATTAGGCGGTTGGAACAAGGAAATAAAGCCTATGAACAACGGCTTGAAAATGAGAATGACAACCTGAAAAACAAAATTTCGGACAAGGACAACTCTTTATTAAAATACAAGTCAGAAGTTTATCACTTGCAAGAAGCAATCAGGCAACAAAAGCGGCTTTTGGATAAGATTCCGGCGGAGGTGATGGAACAGATTAAGAAAAGCAAGAATAAAGGCAGAGATCGATAGCCACAAAAGTGTTTCGGCGGTAATTACTGGAACACTTTCTTTTTATGTATTATTGTGGTAAAATATTAAATAAAGAATTGAAGGACAGGAGGAATTATAATGACAGTTTTAAAGGGAATTGAAGATATGTTGTTAGCATTAAATACAAACAATCCCGATAAACATAAATATTATTTTTCCTTATGGAATGAAATTAAAAAAATTATTGAAGCCTCAAATGCTCATTTATCTCAAATTACATATCAACTATATAATTTTGATAATCATGATGAAAAGCATTGCGCTAAAGTTCTTAAAAATATAGAGCTTTTAATTGGAGAAGAAAAAATCAATAAATTATCGCTTTATGAGTTGATTTTAATATATTCAAGTGCTTATTTGCATGATTCAGCAATGGCTTTACCGAGTTGGGAATATAACTTACTTGTTGCTGTAGAGGGGACTGAAAAATGTCATGATGTTCGTAGCAAATTAAAAATATTAAACGACTTAAAACCCCCACAATCATTAGCAGAGATAATAGAATTTATTAATAACAATAAAAAAGAAATTTATGATAATTATGGTATAGCTAAAAAATTCATTTTTTCTATTCAAAACGAAGAAGAATTTTGCCTTGACTTAGCTGAAAGATTACAAGACTATGAAACTTTTAGAAATAAATATTCGGACAAGCTTAATGAATTATCAAATGATACTGTTGCATATCTGAATTATTCAGAACTTATCAGGAATGAGTATATTCGTTGTACACACCATATTAGAGTTGAAAAATATATAAGAAATATAAAAAGCATTATTTCAAGTATAATTGGTATGTCTGATGCTGAACGCTTTGTATCAGACTTATCTTTGGTATGCCGTTCACATGGAGAAAATATTGATTTTGTTTATAATCTTGATTATAATTTATCAGCATTTGGTAATGAAAATTCTAACTTGCAATTTGTTTTCATGTTATTACGACTGGGTGATGTCATTCATTTTAGTTCGGATAGAGCGCCCCTCTCCCTGTTTGCAGAAAAAAAGATTAGTGATCCTGAAAGTTTAAAGCACTGGAATGCAAAATTCCAAGAATTAAAATATACTATTGAGTTTACAGGGTCTAAAACCACTGTAAATTTTTCTGCTTATTGTAATACTCCTGAGATTTATTATTTTATTCAAGAATACATGGATTGGATAGATTATGAAATAAATAATTATCATAATATGATGCAAAACTTTGAGTACGTGAAATATGAAAAAACAAGTAACTACAATATTGAGTTAAACCAAAAGGTAAATAGAGATAAAATTTTATCAAATAAAGATGTTTTTGTACCAGAAAATAACTTAAAATTCACTTTAGAACAGTCAAAGATTCTTGAGCTACTTATGGGCGTTCAGTTATATAAAAACAAATTTCTATGTTTACGTGAATTATATCAAAATTCAATGGATGCATGTATATGTATGGACGCTCAAAATAAACTTCTGTCAAGAAAAGAAGAATATATAATTGAATTTGGTTTAAAAAAAACGTTAATCAATGATGTTTCTCGAAAATACATTTATTGTTTTGATAATGGTACAGGAATGACAATAAATATAATAAAAAATTACTTACTTAGAATTGGAAATTCATATTATAAATCCAAAGAGTTTATACAACAAAATACTAACTGGAATCAAGAGGTAAAGCCAACTTCGCAATTTGGCATTGGTATTCTTTCCTGCTATATGATAGCTGATAAAATTGAATTTACAACTAAGCATTACAGCAATGGTGAGCATATTAGCTTTTCATTAGATGGACCTAATGAACATTTTTATTATGTTAAACCTAATAAATTAGATGTAGAAAAATTAGGCTCTCATGGCACGCTTATAAAATTGTTTTTAAATGATGAATGCTCTAAAGAAGTAAATGATTTTATACCAGAAAAACTTCAATATAAAATTCATGCAGGAACACATTTATTAGACGATAAAGAAAAACGCATTGAACGTGGTAAATTTCAAAAAAGCTTATTTTACTTAATCAACAGTCAAATCGGTATTTGTAAAAATAGTATAAGTATTAATGTTAGGAATATTAACGGAGAAATATATCCTATTATTATCCTGATGTATCAGAAGAAGATATCGAAGATTTATGGAAAGAATATCATTACATGAATGGAATTAATCCATATAAAGAAGTAATTAAATGTAGGGATTCCATTATCGATATTCCTATCATTATAAAAAATGAAGATGTTGAACTGTATACTCATATTAGTCTACCAATTGCACCGTTTCCAGAGGATAATGTGAGAATTTTTAATTTTTCTAATTTTATTTGGAAGGGTGAAAATAGGATTTTAGTTAATGGAGTAATTGTTTCTGATTGCAATTATTCAATTATAGATCATCTAATCGAACATGATATAAAATGCAATAGTTTAATTAATTTTGTTGGCTCTATTCGACCTGTTTTATCAATAGATAGAAATTCTATTGTATCTGTTCCCGATTCAATAAAACAAAAATGTGACGAATTAGCGATTTTATTGGTTGACGAATTAGTAAACCAAATAAATAAACATATTGAAGCTAATAACATACCATTTGATTCAAAAGAAGCATCCTTAATTTTAAATATTATTGTGAATAATTTTCCGTCAATTGCTGCAGATGTTATACAAAAACTTGCAGAAACCACATCTAAAGAAATAGTATTGCCTTCACTACAAAATGTTTCAGATCATGATACAATAGAGTCAATTATAAATGCAACAGAACTAAATTTATGTAGTTTTGACATGCGGGAACATCTCGAAATAACGAGGGAACTATTACTTGGCAAAATGTTATCGGCAAAAGAAATTAAGATTAATGGCACTGATATTAAAATTATATCTGAAGCATTTTCAAGCATATCTTTGTTAAAGAAAAAGTATAGTTTTGAAGATCCATTATCATTAACAAGTGTAGTAGTTCGTTCTGATGAATGGCAGGGCAGTTATTCAGAATATGATTTTGTTTCAAATTTATGGCCTGTGGTTTCTCCTACATTATTTGATAAGTTTTCAGATGATGATATTGATATTTTATCTGAAAAGCGTTCTAAAAAAATTTCTAATTCAGGAAATGGACTGGCTGGAATTGCCAAGTTAGATCCAGTTTTAATTAATCCTAAATTTGGAATATCAAGTCAAAGAGATGATCATTTTCAGACAAAAAAATGTCGTGTTGGTGAATGCGGATATTTGCAAAATGAATATTGGCTTTTCGAGCTTAACCAGCACGGAGATTTAGTCAGAAATAATAAAAAGGATTATGTCCTATTTGCTTTTATAGCACCAAAAAAGTTAAATGATATTGAAGAAACAAGACTATCGGATTTTGAAATTTCTGATCCTGTGTATGTTAAAGGTGTAAAAGAAGGATGGAGTATATTATTTATTGGGCATGAACAAAAATATTTTATCCTTCCAGGGCGAGTAAGTCGTTCCGAGATTATTGAACAAGTGCCTTCAAGCATTAAATCTAATCCCCAAGATGATATAACATACTATAACTTAGATGATAGCCCCGTATTTTAAATGTAAAAGCGACAGCCGATAATTGACTGTCGCTTTTCCTTAACTATCGTACCTCATCATTTCACTGGCGATTTTTTCTGCTTGTTCTGGCGGGTAATGCTTTTCTAACTGTTCTCGGATATTTCTTTCCTGCTCATGATATTCTTTTGCATATTCTTTCAGATAGTCTTCCAGTTTGCCGGATAAGAGAAGTTCAGCAAAATAAAGAGGATCATTGTAAATTAGCCAGTCATATTGACTGCGCATGACAGCTATCGGGAGAATTGGCAACACATCTTAGTGGAAGAACGATTTCTTTCCGAGTGTTCCCCTTTAATTTTATGGAATATTGTGAATACCAGAAGCAGGAAAATTGTGAAAAATCAAAGGAACAATTGTTGGAGGAGTATATGACTTGGGGTGGGTTTCCGCTTGTATGTAAAGCTGCTGATGATAGTAGCAAAGAGGTCGTATTATCCAATATATATGATTCGGTGGTATTAAAAGATATTGTGATGCGTAATAAAGTGGCATCACCTGTTGCGCTTGAAAAAGTTCTTGACTATATTGTAGCGAACTCATCTATTACATTATCTGGGAATGCAATTGCTGCTGCATTAACAGATGATTATCAAAAAGTGTCAGCACCTACAGTATACGATTATATTAAATATATTATAGAGGCTTGTATTTGCGATAAGGTTTCAAGATATGATATTCGAGGCAAAAAGATATTAGCATATGAAGAAAAGACATATGTTTGTGATCTTGGTTTTTTTCATATCAAAAAGAATCGTATCAAAGATGAATATAATTATATTATAGAAACGATTTGCTATAATGAATTAGTGGCTAGAGGCTATCATGTATATATTGGAAAGACCTATAAAGGAGAAGTGGATTTTATTGCAGAAAAAGGAGATGAAAAATTTTATGTTCAAGCAGCATATTTACTCAGTAGCGAGCATGTGGTGGGAAGAGAATTTGGTGCATTCGAGATCATAAATGATAATTACCCTAAATATGTAGTGACGATGGACCGATTGACACGTAATAGAGATGGAATTATACATTTGAATTTAATTGATTTTTTATTAAACAAAAGCAACGAATGGTAATAAAAGCCGCTACGTTCCATGCATCTCTAAATAATATGTTCCAGAAGACCATATTACAACCATCCCCCATCAAACTGAATAACCTGCCCAGTCAAATAGTTGTTGCCTGTTGATAGCGTGTAGATAAAATTTGCCGTCTCATTAGCAGTAGCAAACCGTCCGGCAGGTATCTCTGCCATTAATTTTGCTCGTTCATCAGCCGTCAGTTGCTGATTCATGTCTGTATCAACGACGCCACAGGCGATCGCATTAACTAGAATATTACTGGGTGCCAGCTCTTTTGCAAGAGCTTTAGTAAATGCGTTTATGCCACCCTTCGAAGTAGAATAGGCAACCTCACAGGAAGCGCCAGTCACGCCCCAAATTGAAGAAATATTAATAATTCTTCCTTTCTTACGCTGGATCATATATGGAAGTGCTAGCTTGCTGCAGTTAAATACTGAAGTGAGATTCGACTCAATCACATCATTCCATTGAGTGATGCTGGTGTCGCTTAGCAACCCTATGTGAGATATGCCTGCATTATTAATAAGGATATCAATACCCGGAAAGATTCTCTCAATTTCCCTAAACATCTCCTGCGCTTGCTTATAATCACCTACATTACCTGATAAAGCCAAACAGGAAGCGCCATATGCTTCAACTTCATTCTTGACATCTTCAAGCATTTGCGTATTTTTAATACAATTAATCACCACATTATAATTCTCTTTTGCGAATTTTAAAGCGGCGGCCTTTCCGATTCCTCTGGAAGCGCCTGTAATAAAAACTGTTTTTTGCATATTTTCCCTTCAAACACTTATGACCTTTAATCTTTACGAGATCTAAGATTTGTGATATAATGATCATTATAGCATAATCGGTCAAAAAATCCTATATATTTTATTCTATTTTGGAAACTGTTTCCACAAGTGTACTGCCCAATTCGTCTTTAGTAATAATGAGCTTCATAATTTGTCAGCTTGCAAGACGAAAGAAGGAGGCGTACGGGCTATGTCGACTGATGATAACGCCAGAGACGGCACAATAGGGAGCAGTTTTGCTAATTATGTACGTTAATGTTAAGAATCTTTAACATCTCTTGAAAAAAAATTAAGAAATATTCTCGTAGGGTCTTGACAAATCACAGAAATGCAATCATAATGTAATAGAAATGTAACAAATAAAAGTGTTTTTATTAAAAAAAGTATATTTTCCTCTTTCTTTTTTGTCATTTTTGCATTAAAATGAATACAGGCTGTGACGCTATGCAAAAATATAACGATAGGGGAGTGCGATTAATGATATCAAATCAGATTCTTCAAAATACAATGGAAGGTTTAAAAGCAATTACAAGAGTCGATTTATGTGTGATGGATACAGATGGGAAAACATTGGTCACAACATTTAATGGAGCCGAGGAATATTCGGGGGCTGTTCTGGATTTTGTTAATTCACCTGCAGACAGCCAGGTACTGCAAGGATATCAGTTTTTTAAAGTGTTCGATGAACATCAGCTAGAGTTCATTATACTTGCCAGAGGTGACAGTGATGACGTATACATGGTGGGGAAGATTGCCTCTTTCCAAACACAGAACCTTCTTGTGGCTTACAAAGAGAGATTTGATAAAGATAATTTTATTAAAAATCTACTGCTAGATAATCTGTTGCTAGTTGATATATATAATCGCTCTAAGAAATTACATATTGAGACAGATGTCCGTAGGACAGTGCTTATTATCGAAACAAACAGTGACAAAGATACAAACACTTTAGAAATAGTGAGATCATTATACGCAGGGAAAACAAAAGATTTTATTACAGCAGTCGATGAGAAGAGCATTATTATCGTTAAAGAAGTTGCTGAGAATGAAACTTATGAAGCATTATGTAAGTCGGCTAAGGGCGCAAAGGAACTACTATCTAGCGAAGGCATGCCGGAAGTTAAGATTGCTTTAGGAACCATTGTTGATGAGATTAAAGATGTGTCGCGTTCTTACAAAGAAGCCAAGATGGCTTTAGATGTAGGGAAAATATTCTATAATGAAAGAAGTGTTGTTGCATACAGCAACTTGGGAATTGGTCGTTTGATTTATCAGCTTCCGATACCATTGTGCAAGATGTTTATCAAAGAAATTTTTGAAGGGAAGTCCCCGGATGATTTTGATGAAGAAACACTTGCGACAATTAATAAGTTTTTTGAGAACAGTTTAAATGTTTCCGAGACCTCAAGACAGCTCTATATACATAGAAACACTTTGGTCTATAGGTTAGACAAGCTACAGAAAAGTACTGGTCTTGATTTGAGAGTTTTTGAGGATGCAATCACATTTAAGATAGCTCTTATGGTCGTTAAATATATGAAGTATATGGAAACATTCGAATACTAAAGGAGGTTAGCATGATAGCTTTAGATAATGTTTATAAAACATATTCTACTGGTGTATCTGCTTTGAGTGGTGTTAGCTTAAAGATTAGAAAAGGTGAATTTGTATTTGTTGTGGGGAGCAGCGGTTCTGGCAAGACAACGTTATTTAAGTTGTTATTAAAGGAATTAGAGCCCACATCAGGTGCTATTTACATGAATAATAAAAACCTGGGGCGTTTAAGAAGGCGTAGGATACCCAGAATGAGAAGAGGGATTGGCGTTGTTTTCCAAGACTTTAGATTACTTAAAGACCGGACGGTATATGAGAATATAGCCTTTGCCCAACGGGTCGTCGGAAAATCCTCTAGAGTGATTAAAGAAACGGTCCCACAGCTACTAACTTTGGTAGGGCTTGCCGATAAAGGGGCTTCCTATCCGAAGGAGCTTTCTGGAGGAGAGCAGCAGAGAGTTGCGCTAGCTCGAGCGTTAGCCAATAATCCTCCTGTTTTGCTGGCAGATGAGCCGACAGGGAATCTTGATCCTAAAAATGCATGGGAGATCATGAAGCTTTTAGAAGAAATCAATTTAAGAGGAACAACGGTTATCGTTGTCACCCACAATAAAGAAATCGTTGAGAAGATGCAGAAGAGAGTTATACTGATGAGCAATGGCGTTATTGTCAGCGATGAGTCAAAAGGTGGATATACCTATGAGAATTAGTACATTTTTTTATTGCTTGAAGCAAGGGCTTAAGAATATATTTCGAAACCGGACATTTTCATTGGCATCAATAGGTACTATTACCGCATGTTTATTTCTATTTGGTGTTTTTTATTGCATTGTAGTTAATTTCCAAGACATGGTTAAAGAAATGGAATCGAATATTGGAGTAACAGTATTCTTTCAAGAAGATGTTGCAGAAGAAGAGATATTGGGATTGAAAGATATTATTGAACTTCGTGAAGAAGTTGATAGTATTACATATATTTCAGCAGAAGAAGCATGGGCAGATTTTAAAGAACGTTATTTTAAGGATGGAGATCCTGGGATTTTATCAAACTTAGATAGTGACAATCCTCTGGAAGGGGCAGAGAGCCTTTCAATCAAACTGAATGACTCTTCGAAACAAGCTGAACTGGTTAGCTATCTTAGGGAGTTGGCTGAGGTCAGGGAGGTGAATGCATCCGAAACAATCGCAGAGAGTTTTACTAACTTTAGTCGCCTGCTTAGCTATATTTCATTAGGAATTATTACTATATTGGTAGCGGTTGCTATTTTCTTGATTAGTAACACGGTTATGATTGGCATTACAGTCAGAAAAGAAGAAATAGCCATTATGAAGTACATAGGTGCAACAGATATCTTTGTCAGAGGACCATTCCTGGTAGAGGGGATTATCATAGGTCTTGTGGGTTCAGCAGTGCCCGTACTCATTCTTAGGTTTTTATATAATAGGGTTATTGAGTTTGTTTTGACGGAGTTTTCCGTTTTGAATAATTTACTAACATTTACCAATGTCAATGTAATCTTTAGAATTTTGATACCCGTCTCGTTGGGGATCGGGTTAGGTATTGGATTTATTGGCAGCTATGGAACATTGCGTAAGCATATTAGAGTATAACTCGGAGGCGAATAATTGTGTTTGTTGGATTAAGGAGAAGTTTTAAAGTATTATTTGTATTTCTACTTATACTAACGATGGGTTTTCCTGCAGCAGCGGCGACAACCAGTAAAGAGGCAGAAGAGAATATCGAGGATTTAGAAGCAGAGAAGGAAACTCTTGAGGCAGAACTTAATGACCTTAAGAAGGACAAAACCACTACCGAAGAAAACATTGCCCAGTTGGATGTACGGCTTAAGGAGGTGCAGAGTGATATTGTTGATATAGAAGCAGATTTAGAGTCGGTTCAAGCAGAGCTTGAGAAGACACAGACGGCACTATTGGAAGCTCGTGAAAAAGAAAGTCAGCAATATGAGACACTGAAAAAGCGTATTAAAGTCATGTATGAACAGGGAGAAGCCTCATACTATGAAATTTTACTTAAGGTCGATGATATTACATCTTTATTGAACAGCAGTGAGTATATTTCAAAGATATCGGATTATGACAGCAATCTGCTTGAGGCGCTCCAGGAGACTAGACTTCGAATCGAAGAACTGGAAACCCAATTGCAAAATCAGCGTGCTGACATTGAAGCAATTAAAGCAGAGCTGGAGGTTAAGCAGGCAGAAACTGAAGTCTTGCTTGAGGAAAAGGCTGATGAGCTGATTCTTATCAACGATGCGATCGAGGAGGCTGAGGCGGCGTATTATGAAAAAGAGAAAGCGATAGAACAAGAAAAAGAGCTGATGGAACAGCTGATCAATGCTGAGTTGGCTATTGGCAATATAGTATATACAGGAACTACGTCTACGGGATATATGTGGCCCGTATCAGGATACTCGTACATAAGCTCTTCATATGGTTCCAGGATTTGTCCTTTTCATGGTCCGGAATTCCATTACGGAATAGATATTCCGGCGGCTGGGGGAACACCAGTGTTGGCTACGGCTAACGGGATTGTTTTGGCACAGGCATTTGATTCCGGTTTAGGGAACTATATTATTATTGACCATGGGAACGGTGTTTCGTCGTATTACTTACATAATTCTACAGTTAGTGTCAGTGTGGGTCAGACGGTAACCCAAGGACAGGTAATTGCAGGTGTAGGAACGACAGGAAGCTCAACAGGAAACCATTTGGATTTCAGGATAAGGATTAATGGCTCATATGTAAATCCATTAGCCTATGTAAGTCCCTGACAGATTTTAAAAAGGAGATATTTATGCTAAAGAAAATAATTAGAAACAGTCGAGTGCTCATTGCAATAATACTTGTGTTAAGCGTATCTTTTCCGGTCTATGCCACCACAACAGATCGACAGGAGAAACAAAAGAAAGAAGAAAACCTTAAAAGTCTGGAATCTGATGTAGAGGAATTACAATCTAAAATCAACACACTTAAGACAAATAAAACGAGCACTGAAAACTACATTGCTGAGCTAGATGTCAAGTTGGAAGATATCCAGACGCAAGTGGATGTAAAGAATCAAGAAATTGAAAAGACAGAGACAGAGCTTGCTACGACAAGAGACAACCTTGCTGCTGCAAAGGAAAAAGAAGAGCACCAATACATAACTTTAAAGAAGCGAATTAAAGTCATGTATGAGCAGGGTGAGACAGGTTATATGGAGATACTTCTAAATGCTGAGGATATTTCTGATTTATTGAATAGCTCGGAGTATATTTCCAAAATATCTGATTATGATAATAATCTGCTCCAAAACCTTCAGGAGACCAGACAGTTAATTGCCGATTATGAGGCGGAGCTTGAGATACAGCTAGAAGAGTTGGAAACGTTAAAAGCAGAGCTGGAATCAAAACAATCTGAATTACAAATTGTTTTAGATGCAAAGGCAGAAGAATTGTTATCATTGAATTCTTCTATCGAAACGACAGAAGAAGATATAGAGGCAGCAATTGCTCAAATTGAGCGAGAGGAAGCCGCACTTGCCGCTATTGATGCAGCGATTGCCGCGGCAGAAGCAGAAGAAGCCAGAAGGCAACAAGAAGCAGCCCAGGCAGCTCAAGCAGCCCAAGCGGCTCAAGCAGCCCAAGCAGCCCAAACGGCTGATGGGGGGAATACTTCAGGTGGATCAAGTGATTCAGGCGCTTCCAACAATTCAGAAGCACCCGCCGCTACAGGAGGGAATACTTCAGGAGGCTCAAGCGGTTCAGGAGGCTCAACCGGTCTGATTTGGCCACTGGCGGGTTATTCGAGTATAAGCTCGTATTTCGGAAACAGAATCCACCCGATCTTCGGATATCAAAAGTTCCATTCAGGCATTGACATTCCGGCACCGGCAGGAGCAGCGGTAAGGGCAGCGGCCAGCGGAACTGTAATAGCTGCATCGTATGACTCTAGCATGGGTAACTATATAGTCATCAGTCATGGTAATGGAATGAGTACGGTCTATATGCACAACTCATCTGTGTATGTTTCGAGCGGGCAACAAGTTTCACAAGGCGAAACAATTTCTGGCGTGGGTACGACCGGATCATCGACTGGCAACCATTTACACTTTTCTGTAAAGGTTAATGGTTCCTATATTAATCCGTTAAATTACGTGAGCCCATAAAAAGAATAACGAATGATATTCAAGTGCGAGAACGAATGTGTTTTCGCACTTGAACTATTTTATGGGTAAATGTATAATAGATTAAACATGAATTATAATAAAAGAGTAAAAGAAAGTAGAGGCATCATCATGAAAAAGACTAGCTTGAGAGCATTATTTATATGCATACTTATTACAATTGGTATTTCACTGTCCGCTTGTAATACTGCGAGTGAAAGAAGTACTGCCGCGAGCCCGGAGGAGACGCCATCCGAAGGCGCAACATCCGATCGATTGGAAGATCGATATGACGAAGTATTAGAAAAACTAAAGACATTGGAACAGATCATAGATAAATACTATTTGTTTCAGGACGAAATTGATATTGATGCACAGATAGAGGGGATTTATGCTGGGTTTGTTAATGGCTTGGCTGAGCCTTACACGACTTACTTTACGGCTGAAGAGTATAAGACTGTAATGGAATCTACGCAGGGTATTTACAGTGGTATTGGGGTCATGGTTTCCCAGAACATTAATACCGGCGTCATTACGGTAGTGAGATCTTTTGAAAATGGCCCGGGTTATGAAGCTGGAATCAGGAAGGATGACATTTTATATAAAGTTAGTGGGGAAGAAGTGACTGGCAAGGATTTATCAGAAGTTGTTGCCAGAATCAAAGGAGAAGAAGGCACGACAGTGGATCTGACCATATACCGCCAGTCGGAGAATAAATATATAGATATGACTGTTGAGAGGAGAATTGTAGAGACGCCGACAGTCGAATATGAAATGAAAGAGAATAATATCGGCTATATTCAAGTTTCTCAATTTGAGGAAGTGACTCTGGCTCAGTTTAATCAGGCAATTGAAGATTTGCAAGCCCAGGGAATGAAAGGACTTGTCGTTGATGTCAGAGATAATCCGGGAGGCTTACTGACTACGGTATGTGATATGCTCGATCGATTGCTTCCAGAAGGACGATTGGTATACACTCTGGATAGAGATGGCAACAAGGAAGAGAAGTTTTCTGATAATGAAGAGGTGCTGGATATACCTATGGTGGTCTTAGTCAATGAAAATAGTGCCAGTGCGTCAGAGATTTTTGCGGCAGCATTGCAAGATTATGAATGGGCGACGATTATGGGAACGACCACATTTGGGAAGGGCGTTGTACAGGTTATTATTCCGCTGCAGGATGGTTCGGCAATTAAGCTGACGACGTCGGAATACTTTTCGCCAAAAGGAAATCGTATTCATGAGCTTGGTGTGGCTCCTAATATTGTAATCGAAGAGGATAAGGAAGCGGAGGAAGACAATCAGATTCAGGCTGCGATAGAAGAAATGAATAGAATGCTCAAAGAGTAAAATCCAAAAACGACACACATTTACCCAATTGAAGCAAAAAAAGGTATGCTCCTCTTATGATAGACAGATATAGAGTAAAAGTGTCTAATATATGAGGGGCATATTTTGTTGTTGAAGTTAATCTATAACTGATAAGTATATAAAAAAATAGAACAAATATTCGAATTTACCTGTACATTTTTTGAGATATTTGTTATAATAAATTTTATATTAGATAGATTAGAATGCATGGGAGTATTTATGACTTTTTCTGGAGGTAAATGCGATGTATGAACGATTATTGGATAAAGATAAAAAACCGACAGTTGAATTTCTTAAGGATTATATCGGTTCACAAAGCTATAGTAATCTGCTGCAATTTGAGGAATATATGAACAATAATTATCAACTTTCAAAGGAAATGAGATTCCCTTTTGGGAATAACTATGGCTGGGGATATAAATACAGTCATAAATCAAATCATTTATGTTATGCTTTTTTTGAAGCCGGAGCATTCACTGTTATGCTCCAATTGGGCGATAATTGTGTTGCTAAAGTTGAGCAAATGCTTCCTGAGTTTTCTGCGAAAACAGTTAATTTGTGGAAGAACCGTTATCCTTGTGGCAAACAAGGCGGGTGGATACATTTCAGAGTTCTAGATGCTAACGAATTAAACGATATTTTTGAATTGATAAAGATCAAGAAGAAACCAATTCTGAGATAATGCGTATTATTGAATCTAGGGTAAAAAATAGAACAAATATTCGATTTCATCTATACTTTTTCTAAGGAATTTGCTATAATAAATTTCTACCGTAATTCTAATGATACGATAATGAAACGAATCGGCTTAAAAGTAGCCAATTAAGCTTGCAGGCTGTGAGAGGAGTAAGATTATACCATGAGTGAATTTAAGTTAGTTAGTGAATACAAGCCTACTGGCGACCAGCCAGAGGCAATTGAGCAGCTCGTTGATGGATTCAGAGAAGGCAACCAATTCCAAACCTTACTAGGCGTTACCGGCTCCGGTAAGACCTTTACGATGGCTAATGTGATCCAAAAGCTTCAGAAGCCAACGTTGGTTCTGGCGCATAATAAGACGCTTGCAGCGCAGCTATACGGAGAGTTCAAAGAGTTTTTCCCTGAAAACCGGGTGGAATACTTTGTATCATACTATGACTACTATCAGCCTGAGGCTTATGTTCCGTCCTCAGATACTTATATAGAAAAGGACTCCTCAGTGAATGAAGAGATCGATAAGCTAAGGCACTCTGCAACAGCAGCGTTAGCAGACAACAGCGATGTCATTATTGTTGCATCTGTATCCTGCATATATGGATTGGGAAGTCCTGTTGATTATAAAGAGATGGTTATTTCCCTAAGACCGGGCATGTTAAAGGACCGTGATGCGGTCCTAAGAAAGCTCGTGGACATACAATATAATCGCAATGATATGGATTTTAAGCGTGGAACCTTCCGGGTGCGCGGTGACGTCGTTGAGATTTTTCCGGCAGTATATGATGATACGGCAGTTCGCATCGAATTCTTTGGTGATGAGATAGAGCGGATTTCAGAGTTCGATCCTCTGACTGGGGAAATAAGAACTTATTTGGAGCATATTGCTATCTTCCCGGCTTCTCATTATGTTGTGGCACCGGATAAGCTGGAGGAGGCGATTCATACCATTGAGGAAGAACTGGAAGAGAGAATAAACTATTTTAAAAGTGAGGAGAAGCTGCTTGAAGCACAGAGAATATCTGAAAGGACGAATTTTGATATTGAGATGATGCGGGAAACAGGCTTTTGTTCAGGTATTGAAAACTATTCCAGGCATTTGGCAGGCAAGGCGGCAGGTGCGACGCCTCATACATTGCTTGATTATTTTCCGGACGAATTTCTGCTTATCGTCGATGAATCCCATATAACGATCCCCCAAGTGCGCGGAATGTATGCCGGTGACCAGTCAAGAAAAACAACTCTGGTGGAGTATGGATTCCGCCTGCCATCTGCCAAGGATAACCGCCCTCTTAACTTTCAGGAGTTTGAGAGCAAGATTGACCAGATGCTATTTGTTTCGGCGACACCGAATGTTTATGAGACAGAGCATGAGATGCTCCGAGTAGAACAGATTATCCGCCCGACCGGCTTATTAGATCCCAGAGTTGAAGTGCGTCCTGTTAAAGGTCAGATTGATGATTTAGTCGGAGAGGTGAACAAAGAGGTCGCCGCCGGCAATAAGGTTTTGGTGACGACACTGACAAAGCGGATGGCCGAAGATTTGACGGACTATATGAGAGAGATTGGAATAAGGATTAAGTATCTGCATTCAGATATTGACACATTAGAGCGTTTGGAAATCGTCCGGGATTTAAGATTGAATGTATTTGATGTCTTGGTTGGCATTAATCTGCTTAGAGAAGGCTTGGATATTCCAGAGATTACACTGGTTGCCATTTTAGATGCAGATAAAGAAGGATTCTTAAGATCACAAACATCATTAATTCAGACAATTGGTCGAGCCGCAAGAAATACCGACGGGCATGTCTTAATGTATGCCGACAGGATAACGGATTCAATGAACGTTGCGATCAGCGAAACAAACCGTAGACGCTCCATACAGCAACATTATAATGAAGAACATGGAATTACACCTCAAACAATTAAAAAGGCTGTCAGAGACCTGATAGCCATATCAAAAGCAGCCGCAACAGACGAAAAGGAATGGGAGAAGGATCCTGAGTCGATGAGTAAAAAGGAATTAGCCGCTCTTATTAGTAAAATGACTAAGAATATGCATTCGGCAGCAGCAGAGCTTAATTTTGAAGCGGCAGCAAAACTAAGAGATGAACTAATAAAGCTTAAGCAGCAATTGAATGATATCTAGTTGACCAGTGCGCCATGTTCCAAGGTGGCAAAGCACATGGAAACCGGCGCCTGTCGATTCCATATGAGTTAAGTCGGTGACCATGGCCTATCCTTTAGTACAGAAAGATAATAATGCTTCCAATAACTTGCCACCTTTTCCTCACTGTATAGATCGCTGCATACTTGCGATTGCCTGGCAGCATTATTATAATAGTCAATGTCATTGGCAAGCTGCCTGATAATCTGTATGAATTCTCCATTATCCTTGCCACGAAGTGAATAATGAAACAGGATGTTATCATAAATAGGCAGATCACGGACTAATATGGGCATGCCACACTTCATTGCCTCTAGAATGGTCATGGGAAATAATTCTTCAAATGAAGGAAGAAACATCATATGCGTACTGTTATATAGTCTGTTCATATCTGCATGGTCAACAAGTCCGAGGAAGCGAAGATTTTTGGGAGGTTTCTTGATTATTTTTCTAATTTGCTCATATCCATCAGAAATCTTCCCGAATGAAAAATCACCGGCCCAAAGAAAATCTATCTCAGGCATACTTTTGGCTATTTCTATAAAATCAAAAATGCCTTTTCTGTGTTGAAGCTGTCCAACACATAACACCGTGAACCTGTCCTCATGTATATGGAATAATTGGCGGGCAGACTCCTTCTCCTCGGAAGAAATATTGTGAAAGCGCTTCTTGGAGACGACATTGGGAATATAGGAAACTTTGTGGCGTGGTATTTTATACTTATTGACGAGCAAATCAATAAAATAAGGATTAACAGTCACAAGGCGATCCATAGAACGGTAAAAAAACAGGACGTATTGATAAAAAATTAATTTTGCAAATTTTGGAAGACGGATACTTTTTTCCAGAGTTTCTGGAAGAAAATGGACATACACAACTGTCTTTGTTTTGTTTAGTTTTGCAAAAGGAAGCGTCAATAAGAAGCTTGGATTGATGGTGTGATAGTGGTTGATATTACAACGCTTCCGTTGATTGGTGCATACCGTAAAATCCTCTAGAAGCAATGATTCTATCAAGTCAACCTGTTCATTATAGGCGCTTAATACTCCGTGGCCTTTGGCCATATCTGCTTTAGAAAGCATATTGATTGTATACATTGTCTCCCCCTCTGATTCGTTATAAAGCAATATTATTTGATGTTTCCTTGATAAACCGATTTATGTTATATTGTGCCAGTATTTCTTGGTATAATCTGGATACTTTTTTGCCGAAAACATGGTTAGAATAATTTTCTGCAATAAGTTTTGAATTCTGTGACATTTTTTCCCTCAATTCTTCATCGCTTTGGATGTTAAGTATTGCTGTAATGAAAGAATTAGATGAGTTATATTGTATGCCATTATAGTTATTAAATAAAACTTCATCCAGACAAGAGTCCCTTTTACAGACCAGTGGAAGGCCGCAAGCCAATGCTTCGATATAGGTCAGCCCCTGTGTTTCGCTTGATGAAGCGGAAATAAATATATCTCCAAGCCGATAATAGCGATATATATCCTCTGGTGGAACTTTCCCGGTAAATATGACACGTGATTGCAGATGAAGATGATTTACCTTATACTCCAGTGCCGTCCGGTTAGGACCATCTCCGACAATTACGAACGTAAAATGTCTTTGCTGTAGTTCGGGTGTTGACATGTGATCAATAAGCTCCTCAATATTCTTCTCTTTTCCCACCCGTCCGATCGTCAGCAATACAGTTGAGTCGGTGGGAATATTATACATTGCCTTTAAATCGTCAATTTCCGAAGGTGCAACCTCTTTTTGCAAATGATCCAATGAAATGCCGGTGGGAATAGTAGTTATGGGGGCATTGATATCATATGATTTCAAGATGGAGGCAGTTTTTTCAGTGGGAGCGATGATGCCATCGACATACTTACAAATTAGTCTTGTTCCTTTAGATACCATCTTCTTTCCCAGCCGCTTGCTAGGTATAAAATAATGAGTGTAATATTCATATAGAGTATGATAAGTATGCACTATAGGAATATTTAAATGGTTTGCTAACTTCTTAGCAAACATAAAACTGAAAAATTCACACTGTGAATGAATGATGTCTGGCTTCCAAGCTTCCAATTCTTTGATAAACTGATGGCTAAAAGAAAAAGTAGCACGTGCATCAGGGTAAATCTTAAGCGGAAATGAGCTGACAAAATATATATTATCCTGCTTATGCGATTTGGTATCTTTTGATAGCGTTAAAACTTTCACTTCGTGACCTTGGGTGGTCAATCCGACTATTAAATTAGAAATTGATACAGCTACACCGTTGATGATTGAATCATAAACGTCAGTTGTAATTAAAACTTTCATGATATCGCTCCTCTGTTTATTAAAGTGAAGTATTCTTAACAGGTCTAGTATTCCCTGAGAGTACTTATATTATGTATGTTAGTATACCATTTTCTTCTTAATTAAAATTTAATAAAGTTTTAAAATTATGTAAATATTTATAGGATTTTTCTGGTTAATTGCAAATGCTCTATTTTAAGGAAATTTTTACAGCAAACGTATATGCCGCCTAATAAAATCGCCATATCCTGTAGGATGGATGGAACAATAGTACAGTACTTATTCATATAATTATGAATACCCTGCTCAAGTCTTGGGATGATATCAGGAATATTCATTGTGAACAAGCTGTTGATAACAATAATATCAGGGTTAAATGTTGTCAAAATATTGTTGATACCGATAGACATATACTTAATAAAGGATTCGATACATTGTAGGGCATAGGTATCGTGGGCTAAATACGCCTTCATCAAATCATCTGCAGTGGCATTATGGTTGTCGGAAATATACCGATAAAGATGGACAATGGCTCGTTGAGAAGCATATTGCTCGATACAGCCATGATTCCCACAGGGGCACAGTTTCCCATCAGGCACTATTATTGTATGCCCGAATTCACCGGCATATCCATGCTGTCCGGTATATAAATGATTATTCATAATGATGCCCAGGCCTACCCCTGAATGAATGCTTATGTTAATCAGGTTGGCGGAATCGTAGCAAAAATTATTCTCACCTAGAGCAGACAAATTAGCTTCGTTTTCTATATAGACTGGAATGTTAAAAAAGCGTTCCAGCTCCTTGGCAAGATTCAAATCCGTCAGTTGGTAATAGGGAGTAAATATTACCTTATTGTCATGAACAACCCCATGAATCCCAATGCAAATACCCACAACGCCATAAATGGATGCAGGAAGGGAATTGATAATCTTTTCAATAGTATCAACTAAATTGGCCATAACCTGTGCGCTGTTGCCTGAAGGATAGGTGTATTGCTTCAATGTACGGTTATTTCCTCCGACATCTGTGAGCAGGGCAGTAATCATATCGACACTTAAGTCTATGGATAAAATATATCCACATTGAGCATTAAAGTCAAGTAAAATAGGTTTTCTGCCTTTATCTGTATTTAAACTTCCGATTTCTATTACTAGAGAATCCACCATAAGATTCTGGACAATAGAGGAAATCGTTGCTTTTGTCAGCCCAAGGTTTTTTGAAAGGTCAGCGCGGGATATAGGCCCTTCATTAATAATCGTTTGAAGAACCAGATGGCTGTTGATATCTCGAATTAGTTCCTGACTCCCTAAAAATGACATGCTCTTTCTCCTATAATTTTATGATACTTTTACTATTTTAACATAGAATTAGTAAAAATGACAATCTGATTATTGACAATTAGAAGAAAATGATGTAAATTTTACTTATAACAAATTAGTTTATTGAGTAAACTAATTGACGAAAAACTATTAGCACTGGAAATTGTTGAGAATTAGGAGGAATATGAATGGCATATTTTAAAGGCATTGAGAAAATTAATTATGAAGGCAAGGAGAGCAAAAACCCGTTGGCGTTTAAGTATTATAATCCTGACGAGGAGGTTATGGGAAAACCAATGAAAGAGCAGCTTAGATTTGCCATGTCCTATTGGCATACATTTACATTTATGGGTAATGACCCATTTGGCGGACCAACGATGTTCCGCTCATGGGATAACACGGAAGATACAATGGATAAAGCGATTGAGAGAGTTCATGCGGCTTTTGAATTTATGGAAAAAATGCAGATTCCTTATTTTTGCTTCCATGATGCGGATATTGCACCTAGAGGCAGGACTCTGGAAGAAACTAATGCAAGATTAGATATTATTGTGTCTGTCATTAAAGAGGAAATGGCAAGAACAGGTATTAAATGTTTATGGGGGACGACCAATGCCTTCGGTGATGATAAGTTTGTCCATGGTGCCGGAACCTCCTGCAATGCTTCGGTGTTTGCTTATACTGCGGCAGGGATTAAAAAAGCGATGGAAATCACTAAGGAATTAGGTGGCGTCAACTATGTGTTCTGGGGTGGGCGCGAAGGCTATGAAACCCTGCTTAATACCGATACGGGGTTTGAACTAGATAATTTAGCGCGCTTATTACATATGGCGGTAGATTATGCCAAAGAAATCGGATTTACAGGTCAGCTTCTCATTGAACCCAAACCAAAGGAGCCGACGAAACATCAATATGATTTTGATGCAGCTACTGTTTTGGCGTTTTTAAGAAAATATGATTTGCTTGATTATTTCAAAATGAATATTGAAGCAAATCATGCAACCTTGGCACAGCATACTTTCCAGCATGAATTAAACCAGTGTCGAATTAACGGCGTATTAGGCAGCGTCGACGCCAATCAGGGTGATATGCTTCTGGGCTGGGATACGGATCAGTTTCCGACGAATATCTATGATGCGACACTAGCGATGTACGAAATTTTATTGTCTGGCGGTTTTACAAAAGGCGGGCTAAATTTTGATTCAAAAGTACGCCGTGCTTCTTTTGAGGAGTCAGATTTGTTTTATTCATATATAGCAGGAATGGATACTTTTGCAAGAGGCTTAAAAGTGGCCGCAAAGCTGATTGAAGATGGCGTGTTTATAAATTTTATTGCGAAGCGTTATGCAAGCTATAATGAGGGCATCGGCAAGGATATCGTAGATGGGAAGGTCGGCTTTAAGGAATTGGAAGCTTATGCAATGGAAAATGGTGTATCTCCGAATACCTCAGGTCGCCAGGAAATGCTTGAAAGCATTTTGAATCAGTATATCATGGAAGCTTGATAATGAGATATGGTGTCCACAAATGGACGGACAGGAGGGTTTATGCTATACATTGGTATTGATTTAGGAACCAGCGCTGTTAAATTATTGCTTATGGATGGGACCGGCGCAATTAAGAAGATCGTTTCCAAGGAATATCCGATCAGTTACCCAAAGCCGGGGTGGTCCCAGCAACAGCCAGAGGATTGGTTTGAACAAACGATGAAAGGCCTTAAAGAGCTGACAGCGGATTGCAACCGTGCTAAAATCGCCGGAATCAGCTTTGGAGGACAGATGCATGGATTGGTCATTTTAGATGAAAATGACAACGTTATCCGCCCGGCTATTTTATGGAATGATGGACGAACTTCTGCTGAAAATGATTATTTGAATAATGATATTGGCAAGGATAAGCTGTCTGAATATACAGCGAATATATCTTTTACAGGCTTTACTGCATCCAAGATTTTATGGGTTAAAAATAATGAGCCGGAAAACTTTAAAAAAATCAAGAAAATTATGCTGCCAAAAGATTATCTTGCGTACAAATTGTCAGGCAACCATTGTACTGACGTGTCTGATGCTTCGGGCATGCTGATATTTGATGTTAAAAACAAGTGCTGGTCTAAAGAGATGATGGAAATATGTCAGATCAAAGAAGAACAGTTGGCCACTGTTTATGAAAGCTATGAAGTTGTTGGATGTCTCAAGCCAGAAATTGCTAAAATACTTAAAATGCCGGATACTGTGAAAATAGTAGCAGGAGCTGGAGATAACGCTGCGGCTGCAGTAGGCACAGGTACTGTTGGCGAAGGTATGTGCAATATTTCACTTGGCACATCAGGAACAATATTTATATCCAGTAAGAAATTTGGCGTAGACAAGAATAATGCGCTTCATGCATTTGCCCATGCGGATGGGCACTATCATTTAATGGGCTGTATGCTTAGTGCGGCTTCATGTAATAAATGGTGGATGGATGGCATTATCGGCACTAAAGATTATTCGACGGAACAAGCTAATATACATGAGCTTGGTGAAAATCATGTATATTTTCTGCCATATCTTATGGGAGAACGCTCTCCTCATAATGACCCCGATGCCAGAGGAACCTTTATCGGCATGACGATGGATAGTAGGCGTGAGGACATGACTCAGGCTGTATTAGAAGGCGTCGCCTTTGCCATACGTGATTCATTTGAAGTGGCAAAATCGTTGGGCATCAAGATTGAAAGCACGAAAATATGTGGAGGGGGCGCAAAGAGCCCGCTTTGGAAAAAGATTATCGCCAATGTACTAAATATCAAGGTGGAGGTCATAGAGTCTGAGGAAGGACCGGGGCTTGGTGCGGCTATGCTGGCGGCAGTGGCTTGCGGGGAATTTGCGTCGGTTGAAGATGCTGCGAAGAAATTAGTGAAAATTGTGGATACAGTGGAGCCTCTGCCAGAGCTTGCTAGGAAGTATGAGCAAAAATATCGGAATTTTGCCAAGATATATCCTTCTGTAAAAGCTTTGTTTAAGGAAATTGACTGATTGTTAAGAATGTCCAGAGTCTATTTTTACCCCATAGCAAGTTACGTGCCTTTAACTTACTATGGGGTATTTCTTGTGTGCTTCTTAAGTCTAATAATCTCTAATAATTAATCTGTAAAAAGAAGAACAAATGTTTGATTTTTTGTATAAGAGGTGCTATAATTGTATATACTACAAAATAAATACATAAATTAAAGGAAGATACTATGTCGAATAAGGATCATAACAAAGAATATATTTCGATTCAAGGAGCCAGGGAGCATAATCTGAAGGGCATCAATTTGAAGATTCCCCGGAACGAATTTGTTGTATTGACCGGACTGAGCGGATCAGGCAAATCATCACTGGCATTTGACACTATTTACGCAGAAGGACAGAGGCGTTATATGGAATCTCTTTCTTCTTATGCACGTCAATTTCTAGGACAGATGGAGAAGCCTAATGTTGAGAATATTAGCGGTTTGTCTCCAGCTATATCTATCGACCAAAAGTCAACCAACAGAAATCCCCGCTCTACTGTCGGAACGGTTACAGAGATTTACGATTATTTGAGATTGCTGTATGCGCGTATTGGCATCCCACACTGCCCGAATTGCGGTAAAGAGATTAAAAAACAGACAGTTGATCAGATGGTGGATATTCTTATGGACTTACCGGAGCGGACAAGAGTCCAATTACTGGCACCGGTAGTCAGAGGCCGTAAAGGTCAGCATTTGAAGCTTTTTGAACAGGCAAAGAAGAGTGGTTATGTCCGTGTCATGGTTGATGGCAACTTATATGAACTGTCTGAAGAAATAAAGCTTGATAAAAATAAGAAGCACAATATTGAAGTTGTAGTGGATCGCCTGTCAATTCGTGAAGGCATAGAACAGCGTCTGACGGATTCCTTAGAAACAGCTTTAAAGCTTGCTGAGGGTTTGGTGCTTGTAGATGTGATAGGTGGCGAATCCATGAATTTTAGCCAAAGCTTTTCGTGTCCGGACTGTGGTATCAGTTTGGATGAGATTGAACCCCGGATTTTTTCTTTTAACAATCCGTTTGGCGCTTGCCCGGTGTGTCATGGTCTGGGCTATAAGATGGAGTTTTCCATAGACTTAATGATCCCGGATAAATCATTAAGTATTACCCAGGGGGCAATAGTTGTAATGGGATGGCAATCAGCAAGTGACCCATCCAGCTATACCTATGCCATTTTAGATGCTTTGTCAAAAGCATATCATTTTGATTTGAACACGCCATTTAAAGACTACCCTGAAGAGATACAGAATATTATTATCTATGGAACGAATGGGCGAGAAGTAAAGGTTTATTATAAGGGTATGCGTGGTGAAGGCGTTTATGATGTGGCCTTTGAAGGGTTAATTAAGAATGTCGAGCGTAGATACAGAGAGACAAGCTCCGAGCTGACGAAGCAAGAGTATGAGAGCTGTATGTCGATCACCCCTTGTAGTGAGTGCGGTGGCAAACGTTTGAAAAAAGAAGCCCTTGCCGTTACTATTTCCGAGAAAAACATTGCGGAATTGACGGAGATGTCGATTGTTAAATTACAGCGCTTTATGAAAAGCATGCAGCTCTCAGATCAGCACTGGCTCATAGGAGACCAGATTATTAAGGAGATTAAGGCAAGAATCAGCTTTTTAATAGATGTCGGATTAGATTATCTGATGTTATCTAGGGGAACGGCTACTCTTTCCGGTGGTGAGGCACAGAGAATCCGTTTGGCAACCCAGATCGGATCTGGTCTTGTGGGTGTGGCTTATATTTTGGATGAACCCAGCATTGGCCTGCATCAGAAAGATAATGACAAGCTTCTCAAAACATTGAAGAATTTGCGGGATCTAGGCAATACTCTAATTGTTGTTGAGCATGATGAGGATACGATGATTGCAGCTGACCATATTGTTGATATTGGTCCGGGGGCAGGTGAGCACGGCGGCTATGTAGTGGCTGAAGGAACTGCTAAGGAGATCATGGAGAACAAAAGTTCAATCACCGGCGCATATTTAAGCGGTAGAATCAAGATTCCGGTACCTGCAAGCAGGCGGAAGCCTACGGGGGTATTAAAGATCAAAGGGGCGGCGGAGAATAATTTAAAGAACGTTAATGTAGATATCCCCCTAGGTGTATTCACTTGTGTGACCGGTGTGTCAGGTTCAGGGAAGAGCTCTCTGGTTAATGAGATTTTGTATAAGCGTCTAGCTAGAGATTTAAACCGTTCGAAGACATCGCGTCCTGGCAAGCACAAAGAAATCATTGGATTGGAGCAGTTGGACAAGGTGATTAATATCGACCAGTCGCCGATCGGCCGAACACCGAGATCAAACCCTGCAACCTATACGGGTGTGTTTGACATGATTCGTGACTTATTTGCGTCAACAGCAGATGCTAAAGCCAGAGGTTATAAAAAGGGTCGCTTCAGCTTCAATGTCAAAGGCGGTCGTTGTGAGGCTTGTGCCGGTGATGGGATTATAAAGATTGAGATGCATTTTTTATCTGATATTTATGTGCCATGTGAAGTCTGCCGCGGCAAGAGATATAATAGAGAAACATTAGAAGTGAAATATAAAGGAAAAAGTATTTTCGATGTATTGGATATGACTGTAGAAGAAGCACTGGAATTTTTTGAGCATATCCCTTCAATCCGCCGTAAAATGGAGACATTGAATGATGTTGGTTTATCATATATTAAATTAGGCCAGCCATCTACGACTTTATCAGGTGGAGAGGCTCAGAGAGTGAAGCTGGCTACGGAATTGAGCCGCAGGAGCACTGGGAAAACAATTTATATATTAGACGAGCCTACCACGGGTCTGCACTTTGCTGACGTGCATAAGCTGATAGAGATTTTGAGCCGTCTGACTGAAGGTGGCAATACAGTTGTTGTCATTGAGCATAATTTGGATGTTATTAAGACAGCTGATTATATTATCGATATAGGACCACATGGTGGCGACAGAGGGGGAACAATCATTGCAACCGGAACGCCGGAAGCTGTCGCTAAGGTTCCCGAGTCTTTCACCGGAGCCTATATTAAGCGATATTTAGAAAAAAGCAATTGATGGTGTGAATTGAACGAATTAGATTTAAGACTGGTGTTTTCGGAAAAAGTGTTGTAGAATGAGGTAGTAAAACACACATTATTGGAGGAGATTGAGTGAAGAACGAGATTATTGTTGTTTTGGATTTTGGCAGTCAGTATAATCAATTAATAGCCAGACGTATTCGAGAGATTGGCGTTTATAGTGAGTTGCATCCTCACACCTTAAGTGCGGAGCAAATAGAAGATCTTGGTGATGTTAAAGGAATTATTTTAAGCGGTGGTCCGAATAGTGTTTATGATGAGCATGCCTTTAAATGTGACCCGGAGATTTTTAATATGGGTATTCCTATTTTAGGTATTTGCTATGGTATGCATATAACTCACTTTATGAATGGTGGGAAGGTAGAAGCTTGTGACCATAAGGAGTATGGACGAGCCGAGATCAAGATAGTTAAGGAGAACCAGCTGTTTGAAGGGCTTCCTGATAAGCAGGTTGTTTGGATGAGCCATGGAGATCAGGTTTCTATGCTTGCTCCTGGATTTGAGGCTGTGGCAAAGAGCTCTACCTGCTTTTACGCAGCAACTATGAATAGAGAAAAGGATATTTATACGTTGCAATTTCACCCGGAAGTTAGGCACTCAGATTATGGCAATGATATTTTGAAGAATTTCGTTGTTAAGGTATGTAAGGCTTCCTGTAGCTGGTCTATGTATAATTTTATTGATATGCAGATTGAGAAGATTCGCAAGCTGGTGGGCACGGATAAGGTTTTGCTTGGCCTTAGCGGTGGCGTTGATTCCAGTGTTGTGGCGGCACTGCTGCATAAGGCGGTGGGTCAGCAATTGATTTGCATGTTTATTGATCATGGTCTTTTAAGAAAAGGGGAAGCCGAGAGTGTAATGCAGACCTTTAGCGAAGAGATGGATATTAATGTTATTAAGATTGATGCCAAGGAAAGGTTTTTGGCGAAGCTTCAGGGTGTAAGTGATCCGGAGCAGAAGCGAAAGATTATTGGTAATGAGTTTGTGTATACCTTTGATGAAGAGAGCGCTAAGCTGGCAGGTAAAGAGGTTGAGTGGCTGGCGCAGGGAACTTTATATACAGATGTGATTGAGAGCGGAACTAAAACAGCCCAGACGATTAAGTCTCATCATAATGTCGGAGGGCTGCCGGAGGATATGAGTTTTCAGCTGATTGAACCGTTGAATACTTTGTTTAAGGATGAGGTGCGTCAAGTTGGCTTGGAGCTTGGATTGCCGGATTCTATGGTGTGGAGGCAGCCGTTTCCAGGGCCGGGACTTGGTATTCGTGTTTTAGGCGAGATTACGGAAGAGAAGCTTGAGATAGTCAGGGATTCTGACCTGATTCTTAGGGAAGAGATAGCAAAAGCAGGGCTTGAAAGGGAGATTTGGCAGTATTTTACTTGCCTTCCGAATATTAGGTCTGTGGGGGTTATGGGTGATCAGAGATCTTATGATTATACAGTGGCTATTAGGGCCGTTACGTCAATAGATGGGATGACCTGTGATTGGGCGAAGATACCTTATGATGTGCTGAATGTCATATCGGTACGGATTGTCAATGAGGTAAAGCATGTGAATAGGGTGGTTTATGATATAACATCGAAGCCGCCGGCGACGATAGAGTTCGAGTGATTTGTTAGACTAAAGAAACCTAGTGTTTATGCGTGTTTCAAGCAAATTTGTTTAGTGTCTGGCAACGATTTGGCAACACTTTTTACTTTAATAGCATAAGAAAACCTTACTGATTTTAGCGAATCGGTAAGGTTTTTTTGTGCTTATTTTGATGTTATTTGTCGGGGTTCATTTTATGTTTTTTTCGGAGAGTGTCAAGTGCGTCCTTGGTTCGTTTGGCTTCTTCCTTTGGATAGGTGTACCGCCAATTATCGTAATCCTCTTTGGTGATTTCACCGTTTGCCAGTTTTTCGGCTTCCTTTTGCCATGTAAGGAACATATCAAGCATGGAAAGGTATGTTGTGCCACTATTCTTATCTAAGGTAAGGCAGAGTTGACCGTCAATCTCATTAATTTTTAGTCCGTACATATCTTCAAGGGCAAACAACGTGTGCATGACACCTATATAGCTGTCGATGTTTGGAACAGACAATGCTTTAGGACTGACGTTTAGCACTTCTGCCATGTCAGCAAGAAGATTATCCTTTGGAACTCTGCTTTCCGATTCGTATTGTGCAATGCGAACATCGGAGGTTTTACCGGTAAAGCCGATTTTTTCGCCCAATTCCTTTTGGGTAAGTTTCCGTAAGTTACGGATATATTTAATTCGTTGCCCGATTGCCATGATTAATCCTCCTAAACAAATTTGTTGAGTACAGTATATCATGTAGAAATTAGATTGGCAATGAGAAACTAAACAAAAAAAGTTAATATTTTTCTCAAAATCACTTGACTTAACTCAAAATGTTTAGTATCATGTCGATATAAACTAAACTGATTTGTTTAGGAAATGAGGAGAGAGGAGGAAACGTATGGGAAGTCAGACATTTATGAGTGTTGATGAAGTAGCAAGGGAATTAGAAGTATCAAAGTCATATGCGTATCGGATTGTCAAACAGCTGAATGAGGAATTAAGGCAGCTTGGATATCTAACCGTAGCAGGACGAGTAAATACACAGTATTTCCGCAAAAAAGTATGTTACAGCGAAGAGTAGAAAGGATGTGAGAGTATGGCTGTATACAAAGACAATGCCACAGGAATGTGGCGGGTGATTTACCGCTTTACCAACTGGAAAGGGGAACGGAAGCAGACACAAAAGCGAGGCTTTCAGACAAAGAGGGAGGCACAAGCTTGGGAACGGGAAGCGATGCTGAAACAGGAAGCAAGGCTTGACATGACCTTTGGAAGTTTCTTTGAAATCTACGAAACAGATAAGAAGAAACGAGTAAAGGAAAACACATGGGAATCAAAAAGCCATGTGATACGGACAAAGATTCTTCCTTATTTTGAGAATAGGAAAATAGGAGAGATTGAACCAAAGGACGTGATTGCATGGCAGAATGAATTGCTGACATACAAGGACGAATCGGGAGAACCGTATGCTCCCACTTATCTGAAAACGATACATGCCCAGCTAAGTGCCATTTTCAATCATGCGGTGCGGTTCTATCATTTACCATCTAATCCGGCACAAAGAGCGGGTACGATGGGTTCGGAGGAACACAAGGAAATGCTGTTCTGGACAAAGGAAGAATATCTGAAATTTGCAGATGCCATGATGGACAAACCACAATCCTATTATGCGTTCGAAATGCTTTACTGGTGTGGCATTCGTATGGGCGAGCTACTGGCACTGACACCGAAGGATTTTGATTTTGACAAGTGCACCGTGACAATCAACAAGTCTTACCAGAGATTGAAAGGAAGAGATGTGATTACATCTCCAAAAACCCCCAAGAGTAACCGAACCATAAAGATGTCGAAGTTCCTCTGTGATGAAATTCAGGAATATATAGGAATGTTGTATGGAATCGGAGAGGGTGAAAGGATATTCCAGATAACAAAGTCCTATCTGCATCATGAGATGGATAGAGGGGCAAAGGCAAGTGGCGTAAAGCGGATAAGAGTCCATGATTGCAGGCATTCGCACATATCTTTGTTGATTGAGATGGGATTCTCAGCACTGGCGATTGCGGAGCGTGTCGGGCATGAAAGTATTGATATCACCTACCGATATGCACACTTATTTCCGACAAGACAGACGGAGATGGCAGACAAGCTGGATATTGAGAGGATGGGAAAGGAAGGAGAACAAGGGAATGGATAAAAACTTAGATTGTAAAGGACGTTGGAGAAGTAAGACAGTAGCATTTCGGGTGTCAGAAGAAGAAAGCAAGTTACTTGATGATTGTGTCAGACTTTCGGGGTTAACGAAGCAGGATTATATTACAAGGCGGTTACTATGTCGGGATGTGGTTGTGCAAGGCAATCCAAGGGTATATAAGGCACTTAGGAATCAAATGGTGGAAATATATGAGGAGTTGAAGCGGTTGGAAGTATGTAGTGAGATTAGTGATGAATTTTTTTACACCTTGCAATTAGTCGCAGAAACACTGAATGGATTGAAGGAGGAAGGCGAATGGCATTAAAAGAAAAAAGGGCTGTTCTGGAATCATCTGTTGGCGCAGATGTGGAACAGCCGCTAAATAAAACTGACAAAGAAATTATAGCAGATACAGAGAAACAATTCAATCTGCAAGCCACCAAAAGTCCAATGAAATATAGGCAGGATGGTTTGAAAACAATTTCAATGGAGGAACTGTACGATACAGCCTATCCACCAAAATTACCTGTTGTTGATGGATTGATTTACAATGGAACGTATCTCTTTGTAGGAGCACCGAAAGTCGGCAAATCATTCTTCATGGCACAGCTTGGATATCATGTCAGTCTGGGAATCCCCTTATGGGGATTCCCAGTGCAGAAAGGCACGGTATTATATCTGGCACTGGAAGATGATTATGCAAGACTGCAAAGGCGGTTATCAAGAATGTTCGGTATGGAAGGCAGTGGCAATTTTCATTTTGCCACACAATCCAAGACCCTGAATGAAGGTTTGGAAGAACAGTTGTACCAGTTTGTGAAGAAACACGAGGATGCCAGACTAATCATTATTGATACACTCCAAAAGGTTAGAGAAGTAGGTGGAGATAAGTTTAGTTATGGAAGTGACTATGAAATAGTGACAAAACTGAAAAAGTTTAGTGACCAATATGGTATCTGCCTGTTGATGGTTCATCATACACGAAAGATGGAATCATCGGACAGCTTTGATATGATTTCTGGTACCAATGGTCTGCTAGGTGCAGCTGATGGAGCGTTTATCATGCAGAAAGAGAAACGAACGGAGAACAAGGCTGTGTTGGAGCTTGCGGGACGAGATCAGCAAGACCAGAGATTGTTTCTGAATTTCAATCGAGAAAATTGTGTATGGGAACTGACGAAAGCAGAAACAGAACTTTGGAAAGAGCCTGCTGATACCATACTAGAAGCAATCGCAAAAGTAGTGACGAAAGAACGGGCAGAGTGGAATGGTACAGCTTCGGAATTAATGCAACTCCTACCAGAAATAGACATGAAGCCAAATGTGTTGACAAGGAAACTGAATATCAGTCTGGAACGCTTGTATGTAGATTACAACATCAGATACGAAAGCATTCGAGAGCATAGTGGCAGAAAGATTAAACTGGCACTGATGAAAACGGAAGCGTGACGATATGTGACGGTTGTGACGGTATTTTAGGTATGGGGACGGTATAGAAAATATCGACACTATCGTCACAATCGACACGGAAAGGATTGAAATGAAGAATATACAGGTTTCAGAGGACTTATTCTTTGCACTGTTGAAATACCACTTGATTGGAAATGAAGAATCCCTGTCAGAGATTAAAAAAGGATTGGAAATCAAATTGGATGCAATGGTAAGGCGACAGATATATACACAGTACAAAACCGCACCTACGGAAGAAGAAAGGGAAAAGGCACGAAAGGAGTATATTGACAAACGTGGCATACCGGAGAGTTTCCGTTGGTAATTCCTTCTTGACCACCAAGAACGGGAGCGTGACACGCTCCTGTGATTAAGTAGACAAGGAAAAACGAAGTTGGAGGAGTGGACGATTATGACTAGACAGGAAGAACGTTGGAACATAGCCACGCAAATAAAAATATGCGTAAATGGTGTAAGTGTACACTTGCATACGAGAGCCAAGCCGTGGCATTTTGTGTGAAATGGAAGGGGATGTGGATGATGAAGACGTATTACAGCGTAAATGATTTAGAAAATATAATCTTTGAAGTGGCAATGGAATGGCAAGTGCCAATTGATGACGATACAGCGGTAGTCCCTATGGAGCATAGCGGAGTGTCTGATGGATATATAATGGAAAACAAGCAAGGGAAATTGTCTCATATTCAGAGCGTGATAATGCAGGTTTGTTCTCATGACGGAGAAAATGATAAAGGAATATATCACATGAGAATCACCCATAATTCTGATGAAAAATCATTGGAATTAGAGTGTTTTGACCAAAATGAGAACAAGTTGGAGAAATTCTTCCTGAAAGAATATGAGGATGACCATCACAATGAGTATAAAAATTTTTTTTACATGCTGTCAGCCAAATGATTCTCCAATATGGAAAGGGCAAGCAATGTCACACTTAGATATAATGATTTTGATTAATAATGATGCAAGTAAGTGATAAGTGTTGATGATAAATGAAGCAGGCTATGCACCCAATCCATTTGCTATCATTTCAATAATTCATCATAAGTTGTATCAAGGCAATCCCTAATGGCACGTAATTGTGTGCCTGTAATATGTTGGATACCACGTTCGATTTTCACAAGGCTTTCCCTGGTAATATCAGCATTTTTCAGTTGCATCATTCGTACAAGTTCCGTTTGTCCAATAGATTTTTCAAGTCTTATTTTTCGGATATTGCCACCAATTGAAATACCGACCTGTTTAATCTTTTGCTCCATAAACATGCCCCCTTTGAAGTGAACCGATTTTAGTCCAAATTTTCCTTTATCATACTTTATAAAAATGCTCCAATGGGACTATTATGAGTCCTATTGGAGGAAAGAGAATGAAAAGAAAAATATTAGTGCTATTATTATTGACACTTTACATCAATGGTTGCAGTAAAGAAGAAAGACCCACATATTCATTGTATACAATTTCAGATTCCACGGGAATTATATCTGTTTATGAAAATGGAATAAATGTAACATAGGAATATTTGAAGCAAAAAGAAAATGTGGAAAAGTCGGTCAGTGAATTTTTGAATAGGGATGAAAAAGAATTAGTATTCAAAAATTATTGCAGGCTGGAAAATAAAGGAATGACGATTGATGTTGAAGTGATTGGAGAAGCTTATACCTTTACTTGCAATAATTTAGGGGAAATCGTCAGTGTCAGTAAAATAGGAGTAGATTTTTAATGTGGTTGTATGTAGAACCACCAAGATAAAAAAGTGGTTCATGTAGAACCACCAAAATGAAATGACGGTGGTACCTAGTACTACCGACAAATAACGTTTGTGTCACGGGGAGCCACCACAGGCATTGAGGTGATTCCGAAAGAAGAATACAGAAAAAGACATGCCAGAGTACACATGAAAAGCCCTCGGCGCTTGAGAGCGAAATACACCCGTCGCACAAACCTTCGGTTTATGCTCTGGGTATTTCGCCCTTGCAGGGGGCAAAGGTCAGTCAAGCTGACCATTAGTGCGGATACGCACAAAGGTTCGTAAACGGACATCCAATGATGTCCACTCACAAAAAAGGAGGTAATGCCTATTGCCAAGAAACTCATTTATTCAGATGTCAAAATTGACAAATCTGAAAGGCAGGATAAATTATATATCCAGCCATGCCAGACAAGAAAATTTGTATGCAGTCTATGAAACCACAGAACGCAAATTTTGGAGGGAGCTGGCAAAATGCAATCAGGAAGAATTTGCGAAAAGCGGTACGGAGGGAAAGTGCATTGAAGCAAGAGAATTGATTATTGCCTTGCCAGAAAGTTTTACAGATTATGGGCCAGATGCTTTGTTGAAATTATTTACGGAGCATTTCAAGCAGAACTATGGAACAGAATGCATTGCAGCATTGCACCATAACAAGCGAAAGACCAACTATCATATCCATCTAATCTTTTCAGAACGAAAGTTGCTGGAAGAACCGATAGAAAAGATTGCTACCAGAAATATGTTCTATAATGAGAATGGAAAGCACGTTCGCACCAAGAAAGAGATATTGGATGAAGCGGGACAGGTTCGGCAAGGCTGTAAGATTGTTTCCAAAGGGGAAGTGTACGAATGTAAACTATTTACTGTGAAAGATACCCGATTCAAAAGTGAAAATTTCTTGGACGAGATTAAACGCTCCTATACGGACTTTATCAATATCCATGTCAGGGACGATAAGGAACGGTTGCAGGTTTTTGACCGCAATGGTGTGTATCTGCCGATGAAGAAGATTGGCAAAAATAATCCAAAGGCAGAACGGATAAAAGCAGATAATGAAATGCGTAAAGAGTGGAATCAGACCGTAGACAGGGCATTGGTCAGCGGAGTGCCGGAAAGACAGGTAATGCAGGTTAAGTATACAGAAATTTCTTGCAAAGCAAGGGAATCGGTAAAGCAGCTTGGCAGACAGCCACAATTATTTGTCATTACCATCTTACTGGCGATTGCCGTATTGGAACTTCTGATTACACAGATATTCAAACTGGATTATCAGCGGGCGGACAGGGAGAAAGCAGTACAAAAAGCATTGTCGGCTGAAGCAGTACCAGAAGAGCCACAGAAAACAGTCAGACAGAACATTGTGGAAGAACCCGTATCAGAACCAATGCGGGAAGAGTTACCAGAAGAAACTATACCGAAGCAACCGAAAAAATCACCATTAGCCAAGAAATATCTAAGGCTTTCCGAGATTCATAATAAACTGGAAAAACAGAATTATGCGATTTATCAGAGGGAACAGCAGTTAAGCGTACTGAAACAGGAACTTGACAATACAAAAGGTATTTTCAAAGGAAAACAGCGGAAAGAATTGCGGGAGCAAATCGACCAGCTAAAGCCGCAGATTGAAAACATGAAGCGTTATCTGTCCAATATGGTGCAGGAGCATGGCTATAAGACGGTCAAGGAGTTTATGAAGGAGCATTCCGCAGCGAAAGCGGAAAATGCCGCTTATAAAAAGGAGGTTGCCGATTGGGAAAAGAAGTATGGTATAAAAGCAGAACCAGACAGCGTTATGGCAAGACTGGAACATCATAAACAGCAGGTAAAGAAACGTGAAAACAGCAGACAACGCAATTACTACTATTCAGTAGATAGAGGTGCAAGATAGGAGGATGTTATGCAGAAACACATTATTGGAGAAAATGGAATCAGCTATACGTTAGGTAAGGACGGACTGTATTATCCTGACTTGAAACTACCAGAGGGGACAGATTATGAGATTGGCAAGTATGGAAGAATGAGGTGGAAGTATTTGAAATCACACCGCAGGACGGTATATATGGAGTTGTTGCTAAGCGGCAAATTGAACGAATATCTGCATGAGATTGACGAGGAATGTTATGAGAGGATGGAGTTGTTAATCGGACAGATGAAAGAAAGGGAGGGTGTGACAGAACGGTTAAAAGCGAATAATCAGATGCTGTGGATAGGAATGATGAATAATATAAGGAGTTCAGCAGAGGAAATTGTATTGAAGGAGTTGGTGTATCAATAAGATGTTGCTGAGTGGGAGACTGAAATTGGAGAAAGAGTTTATGAGATGGTAGTATTTATATGATTAATTGGGAAAAGACAATCGCTTGTTCATAGGCGATTGTCTTTTTTTTGAGCTTAGGTATCATTTTCGGCTATAGGGTCAGCAAAAACTTCTGCCATCATTCGGGTTCCAATTCGGAAACCATCAATGAAATTTTGCTTTAATTCAAGTGGGAGCAAATTAAGGTGATCGTCCATGAGTTTAGTAAATTCATCTTTTAATTCGTCAGGTAACTTGGCAAGTAATTTGGAATAGGAGTTGAATGCTTTGTCACGATCGATTTTAAACTGCTCTATTGTTGGCTTGAATTTGGAATATGGGTATAACTCTCCATTGTAAAGTTGCTCTAATACACTTTCCATGTATGTACCTCCTTAAATACGATTGTTTCCAATTGGTGACAATTATAGCATGAATTTTTGGTATATTCAATATAAAAGTTTCTAATTGGTCACAAAATTTGTGGGGGGATAGAATATGCAGTGGATTTTACAGGATATTCCTTTAGGTAGAAATATTCAGAATATAAGGATGGAAAAATATATGACACAGGCGGAGGTGGTTGGGAAGTTGCAGTTAATGGGGAGCAGTATGTCGAGGAGTACATTGGCGAATATAGAATCTGGCAGGAGAAATATTAAGGCAAGTGATTTAAGGGCGCTAAAAGAGGTATTTGATATTAATTATGATAAGTTCTTTTGCGATTAAAAATAACATGATGTTAAAGTCTGGATTATATATATAAATATTTTAATATCTTGAGAGTTAAAAGTTCTCCCCTGAATAAATCCTAATAAATCTGAAGAATCGTCAATAATTTGAGATTTCGGTGATTTACACATAATTATCCGCTCATATTGTATATTAAAAAGAGGATGAAAAAATGAGAGAAAAACGTACATTGAATAAATATAACCCTGAATTACTAAAAGAGTGGAATTATGATAAAAATAAGGAATTAGATATTAACCCAGATGACGTTACTATCGGAATGTCAACGAGGGTTTGGTGGAAATGTTCATGTTGTGGATATGAATGGCAAACTAGAGTTAGTCATAGAACTCAAAATAGAACGAGGTGTCCAGAGTGTTCCAAAAAAGAATGTATTAGAAAAAGACATGAAAAGGAATTGCACGAAAAAGGGAATCTATCAGAATTGTATCCAGAGATCGTTAAGGACTGGGATTATGTAAAGAATAACGAGTTTGGTATTAAACCAGAAGAATGTTTGCCCGGACAAAGTACGAATGTGTATTGGAAATGTAACAAATGTAGTTTTGAGTGGAAAACAAGAATTAGTCACAGAACATTAGATAAAACAAATTGTCCTAACTGCTCTAAACTAGATAAGATGAATGATATTGTAAAAGAGCGGGGCACATTTATAGAGAAGCAACCAGAATTATTAAAAGAATGGTGTTATGAAAAAAATGAGGGACTTTTACCAGAAAATTTTACAGAAGGATCAAATAAAAGTGTGTGGTGGAAGTGTTCGGAATGCGGGTATGTGTGGAGAGCGTCCATAGTTAATCGAATTAAAGGAACAGGTTGTGCTAAATGTGCAGTAAAAAAGGGAAAAAAAACTTTATTGGGAAACCAGATAAAAGAGAGAGGGTCATTTATAGAGAATAGTCCGGAATTAGCTCGATATTGGCATCCTACTCGAAATGGAGAGTTAACAGCAGATAAGGTAATGCTACAGTCAAATAATATAGTGTGGTGGAAGTGTATAGAGTGTGGATTTGAATGGGAGAATAAGATTAGTGATCAAGCAAAAAGAAAAAATATTTGTCAGAAATGTGCAGTGATTAAATCTTCTAAAAATTTATTGCTGATTAAAGGGGTTAATGACTTAAAAACTCGCCATCCTAAATTAGTCAGAGAATGGAACTATGAGAAGAACATCAATATCCAACCAGATGAAGTCATGGAGTATTCAAATAAAAGCGTATGGTGGAAGTGTGAAAAGTGTGACAATGAATGGAGGGCATTGATAGGATCTAGAGTAAATGGGCGAGGATGTCCAGCTTGTGCACAGGCAGTGAGAGAAATACAGTATAGAAAAACAATGGTTGATAAAAATGGATCATTAATGGAAAAAAGGCCAGAACTAATGGCACAGTGGGATTATGATAAAAATGAAATAACTCCTGATAATGTTTCTTGTGGTTCCCATATTAAAGTATGGTGGAAATGTGAAAAAAAACATAGTTACCAAGAGACAATTAAGCATAGAACGTTAGCAAATACAGGATGCCCGATATGTAGTAATCATCAAGTATTATCTGGATATAATGATATGAAAACATATGCTCTAAATAATGGATTTGAGTACCTGATAGAAGAATGGGATAATGAAAATAATGAAGATATTACTTTAGACAAAATTGCTCCATATTCAAATAAATATTATTCTTGGAGATGTAAAGAGGGTCATGAGTTTAAAAGTACAGCTGCTAGACGTAGCAGAGGAGATTTCTGTCCAGTATGTAGTAAAGAGTTTAAAATATCATATCCAGAAAAGGTTTTATATTATTACCTAAGGAGCATTTTTCTGGATGCCAAGGAAAATATTAGACGCAGTGAGTTATCTTGGCTAAAAGCGTTAGAATTAGATATATTTATTCCGAGTATTTCTTTGGCTATTGAATATGATGGGGAAGCGTGGCATAAAAATATAGTTAAAGATAATTTGAAAAATGATATATGTAAGGATAATAATGTGACTTTGCTAAGAGTTCGTGAGCCAAAATGTCCAGAATTAAATAACAATGCAGTTATTTTTACGCTTGATAAAGTTGATGATGAACTAGCATTAAAAAGAATTATGTTTCAGATTAATGATTATATCAACAATCGTTACGGATTTAGTAATAACTTAGATATTAATTTTTCTAGAGATAGAAAAGCAATTTATAATATGATGGTATTTAGTAAAAAGGAGAACTCTCTTTCAACTAAAAAACCAAAGTTAGCTAAAGAATTTCATCCTACGGCAAATGGAAAGTTGACTCCGGATAAATTAAGTATAGGATCAGGTAGAAAAGTTTGGTGGTTAGGGAAATGTGGACATGCATGGGAAGCGAATGTATCTAATAGGGTAAATGGTACAGGTTGTCCATATTGTTCAAATGTAGCTATAAAAAAAGGATTCAACGATTTTGAGACCTATTGTAGAAGCAATAATTTAGATTGTTTACTTGAAGAATGGTGTTATGAAAAAAATATAATAAATCCAAATCAAATAATATTTGGATCTAACAAATTGGTATATTGGGAACATCAGAAGAAAGATTTAAAGGGTAATCTTTGTAGACATATATGGAAGCAAAGTGTATATAACAGAATTAAAGGTCAGAGCTGTTCTATATGTGCTGGAAAAACATTATTAGTGGGATTTAATGATTTGTCATCTCAGTTTCCACAATTAGTGAAAGAGTGGGATTATGAGAGGAATATTGACCTATTTCCAGACAAGGTATTATATAATAAGAACCAAGCTGCTTATTGGAAGTGCTCCGTTTGTGGACATGAATGGAAACAAAGTATAAATGCGAGAACTGTTTATCGGAAAGAATGTCCGATATGTTCGAGGAAGAAAGATAGGGAAAGAAAGTTAGTACAAGATTTGGAAAGATATGGTTCATTGGCAGAAAAGTATCCTAAATTAGCAAATGAGTTCTTAGGTGATAGAAATGGTGGAATAGGAGTGGATAGGATGCCATGTAATAGTAAAAAACGATGGTGGTGGAAGTGTAGTTGCTGTGCTCGGGCTTTTAAGGCTACGATATATGAGCGGCTAACCAATAATTTAGATGAAAAAAGTAATTAAGAAGACTCTGTTTATTTAGTCTGCCCTCTGGAACAATACAATGAATTATATGAGGAGTGTCCCTATGTAGAGATACCCCCATTATCGCTTCCTTATTATATTTTTGACAAAATCTAAGTCTGCCTTATGATTTTTAAATTCATCAATTAAGTGCATTGGGATATTTTCCTTTTGACTATAGAGGCGTTAGCTTTGATATAATACTTTTAGGGAGTTCGAGTGATTATGCAGAAAGGTGTTGCATAATTACAAGAAAATAAATTACAAAAATAAAAATAGTAAAAACTATCTATTGCAATGTAACGTAATGTGCGTTACAATAAAAACAATAGGGGGTGTTTGCATTATGGAAAAGACAACAACATTAAATTTAAGAGTAAATCCTACAGTAAAGCAACGTGCAGAAGAAGTATTGTCACAGCTTGGTATGCCTATGTCTACTGCAATTGATATATATCTGAAACAGATTTCCTTAACTGGAGGAATCCCATTTGCAGTGACATTGCCAAAAGTTCCAGAAACTATCAATGCGGATTTTATGACTAATGAGGAAATACATGCGAAGCTGCAAAAAGGCTATGATGATATAGAAGTAGGAAACGTGCAGAATGCAACAGAAGCATTTGCAAAGTTTAGGGAGAAGCATTAGCATGAGATATACCGTGGAAATTACGGATGAAGCATTGGCAGATATGGAACAGCTATACAATCATATTGCATTAAAGCTGTTAGCACCGGGAAATGCAATGGGACAATATAACAGAATTGCCGATGAGATTTTGAAACTGGATTCCCTTCCAGAGAGATTTAAGATTATGGATTCAGAGCCAGAGCATACAAAGGAAATTAGAAGAATGCCAATCGATAATTATTCAGTCTTCTATGTCATTATAGAGCACAGGGTAATCGTGACTGACGTGTTGTATAGTGCTTCCGATATTAGCAAATGGTTAAAAGGGTAAAAAAGTGATTGCTTATAATAATCTCATGGCAACAATTTGGCAACAGAAAATCAGTAAGCCAAAATAATCTATGTAATTGAAGTAAAAAGTCGGCAGAAAATACATAAAAACTAAACAAATATGTTTAGAAATAGCATTGGACTTGCCGAGTTCGAGTAGCGGATAGAAAACCTCGGATGCCCATTTTATGCGGGTTTCCGAGGTTTCTTTATGCCTTTTGGCTCTACTTTGGCTCTATTTCATAGAATCATTGTAGAATCAGAAGGTATATTTTATTTAAAAGATAAATGATTTTAATAACCAAATGAATAGCATACAAACTAAAAAGGTAATGATGGCACTTGCAAAAAAGGATAATACGGGAGACCTTCAAAGATTGTGTAAATCTCCAAACTGATGTAAGATAAAATCACATTAGTTTGGAGGTTTTATTATGTCAAAGAGAACAAGAAATGAATCACCCCAGAAACAAGCAATGCGGGAAATGATGAAGGACTATTTGAAGAATAATGAAGTCCAAGTCAAAGATGGTGCAGATGTCAATTCAGTTATGAGAGATATGATGTCAGTGCTACTGGAAGGAGTT